>Ga0316231_1001829_pt1 | contig 22186 bp, 18 predicted proteins | sample TBH18027metaG_FD_206002 | JGI IMG/M metagenome (GOLD analysis project Ga0316231, IMG submission 206002) | Freshwater microbial communities from Trout Bog Lake, Wisconsin, USA - TBH18027 | ecosystem: Environmental > Aquatic > Freshwater > Lake > Hypolimnion/Profundal zone | place: USA: Wisconsin... | reverse complement strand
CACTTCCATCTCCCTTGTCGGGCCGCAGAAGTGTCTCTCTCAGGGTGCGCAAACGCAGCTTGACTCCCAGGCCTGCTTCAGCAACAGCGGCGCGCAATCCCTCCTGTGCAAGCCCGCCAGCCTCACTGACCCAGCGCAGTTTGCCTGCCCCCTGCCTGCTGGCGTGGCCTCTGTTCCCAGTTGCTCGTCGTCCATCGGCGCGCTCAGTTATTCAGTGGGCACTTCAACGGTTGGAACCATCAACACCCAGACCAACCAGATCACTGCGGAGCAGCCCGGCACCACCGCCATCACGGCTTCAGTCTCTGGCTCAGGTTCCTCCGCGGGCTACTTCTCCACCTGCCCGCCTCAGTCGATCAGCATCACACTTGCCAACGGAAAGACATCGGGCACTGTCACTCAGGGTGTGCAGCAGAACCTCACGACTTCCGTTCTTGACACCCAGGGCAACAGCATCGCTGGACTCTCCCTCGACTACCAGTCAACAAACCCAATCGACATTAGTGCAAACAGCAGCGGTGCCATCTTCTCCCGCTACCCCGGCGTCGCTTCGGTTTATGCCACCTGCCAGCCCGCTATCTGCAATCCAGCGCCTGTCAATGAGGTCGGCATTAACGGCACTGGCCTGTCCATCTCCTCCAACCCCGTCATCGTTACCACCCCCGGCACCACCAGCAACTACGTTTGGTTCGGCGCACCAGGGCAATCCCAGTACTTCGTTCCCATCGAGTTGCTCACCGGCACCGTCGGCTCCACTGTCCGCCTGCCCTATGTGCCCAACTCAATGATCATGGACAAGGGCGGTAACAACATTTACTTCGGCTCGCAGCGCGAGTTGATGGTCTACAGCACGACCAACAACAGCCTCGTCAAGGCAGATCAGAACGTCCCCGGCGTCTTGCTGGCCGTCTCGCCCAGCAACGACTACCTGCTTATCAACGATCAGGTCCGCCAGATCTTCTATCTCTACAGCGCCTCGGGCGGCAGCTACACTACCTTCGGTGGAATGGGATCGGCGGCCGCCTGGACGCCAGACTCCAAGACCCTCTACATCACTGACAGCGCCGCTCTCAACAACCCCGCGCAAGGCATCACCGGGCACACCAATACGCTTTACGTCTACAACCAGTTCACCGGTTGGAGCACCTACGACACCACTGCTTCCGGGGGCGCGCAAAACCTGGCCATTACCATCCCTGGCGTTGGAGCGTACCTCAGCGGACTGCCCACCGTAGCCCACACCTGGTGCCCCTCCGGCACGGTTGGCAACGCGGCCAGCATCTCCCTCTACCCGCAAGGCGATTCTGAGCCGGCGCAGACTGACATTCTCGCTGCCACCACGGATGGAAAACACATAATCGGCGCATCCATTATCGGCGGCGGAGTCACACTCTCTGACATTGGAGTAACCATCCCCACCACCGCCTGTTCCGTCACCACCACAGGCACCGGTGCGGCCCAGGTTCAAACCATGTCGCCACTGCTCATTCACAGCAACCTCAATCAGGTTTCACTCCCCGGCGTCAACGCTGCCTCAATCAATCAGGTAGTGCCCTCGCCGGTCTCCAATCTGGCCTTCATCACCTACAACGGGTCCACGCCCGGCGCGCAGTTGCCGTACTACATTCCAAATTCCAGCGGTACCGCCGGCACAGTGAGCTACATTACCCTACATGGCAGTTCGGCAGTTCTGGCTCCCCTCACCGGCGCTTTCACTGCAGACAACTCCATCTTCTTCGTCTCCACCGCCGGAGATAACCAGATTCACTACATCAGCATCCCGACCATGACGGATACGCAGCAGATCAGTCCCAACCTGCCCGCCTGCTCGCCACTCTCCGCGGGCGGCAACGACGCAGGCTGCCAGCACACCGGCAGCGGAACAGTTGTTCCTGCCACTGCCATCGCCGTCATGCCTCGCTCCACAACCTAATCAAGGCGGTTTCAAGCCACGCAAAAAGGCCGGCTCTCAGCCGGCCTTTTTGCTGCCCTGTCTTCCCACCCCTCCCAGGAATCCCAAACTCCTTCCTTCCATTGCGCCGAATCAAACTCCCCCTCCCCCGCACGATAGAATCAAAGAATGATTAAGGGCATCTCCTTCTTGCGTCCCGCCGGCAGCCCCCAGGTCTATGACCGGCTGGCGAGTTTCTTTGCTGCGCTGGGCTTTGCTCCCGGCAAGGGCTGGCAGGAGGATGCAAGCCGTGGCGCTGCCTTCCTCGCCCCCCTTGGAAACCTCGAATTTGTCGATGGCCAGTTTCCCTCCACCGCCGATGTACTCGTTGAAGTCACCGCGCTCGACGCCGTGCATCAGGCCGCTCAATCATGGCTCCAGCAGCAAGGTGGCGATCCTGCCGCGGTGCGCCTCTCCCCCATCACCCAGACTCATTGGAAGTCATCCATCTTCACCGTCGAGCCTGAGCCCGGTTTCCCCTTCAGCTTCTGGGCATGGACTGACCCCGTCAAGGCCAAGCCCGTAGCGCTCGAAGGCGACCTCTCCGCCGCCGACATGAAGTTCGCCATCGTCGTCGCACGTTGGAACGCCGTCATCACGGAGCGCCTTCTTGACGCCGCCCTTGACGCTCTTCTCCGCAGCGGCGCTGCACGTGAGGATATTCAGGTCGTTCGCGTACCCGGCGCATGGGAGATTCCAGCCGCCGCCCGCAACATCGCCAACCTCGCCCAGGTGGACGCCATCATTACACTTGGCTGTCTCTTGCGCGGTGAAACCGCCCACTACGAGGCCATTTACAACGAAGTAGCTCGCGGCATCGGACAGTCGCAGCAGGAGACCGGTATTCCCCACAGCTTTGGTGTTCTCACCTGCGAAACTCTTGAGCAGGCCCTCAACCGCGCCGGTATCAAGGCTGGCAACAAAGGGTTTGAGGCCGCTGCAGCCGCCATTGAGATGGTCAGCCTCCGTCGCAAAATCCAGTCAGGCGGTCCCGTTTGACCGCTCCTCAACATCAGGGTCACTCCTCAGGCCGGCGCAAATCGCGCGAGCTCGCCATGCAGATGCTCTTTCAGGCTGACATCGGCAAGCAGACACCCGACCAGGTCCGCGCTACCTTTTGGAAGGCTGGCGATGAAGTCGAGCCCGATATCCGCGGCTTTGCTGAAGATCTCTTCCGTGTCGCAATCACCCATCAGGAGAAGATTGACGAGCTCCTCGTCGCCAACTCCAAACACTGGCGTCTCGAGCGCATGCCCGCCGTCGATCGCAATCTCCTCCGCATGGCCGTTGGAGAGATGCTCGGCTTCAAGGGCACGCCTTTCCCCATCGTCATCAATGAGGCCCTCGAGATCGGCCGCCGCTTCTCAGCTCCCGAGTCCATCAACTTCCTCAACGGCATGCTCGACTCCATCGCCCGCAGCCTCATCCCCAAATAGCCCCACGCCTCGAATCAAAAAGGTGTTATTCCAGGTCCGCATCTTCAGATCTGGAATAACACCTTCTGCCCTACCTTCCCGCAATCACCGTAGTATTTCCGCCCAGCCGCGTAGCAAATGTTGGCTTCTTCAGCGCCTCTGCAATCGCCCCCGGCAGCTTCGCCTCCGGATACCGGTGCGCATAAAACTCCACCGCTGCAAAAAAGTCTGGCGCATCCGCATCCACCATCTGCTCCTCCGGCGTATACACCTTCACAATCGAGGGATCGGCCACAGCCTTCCCCAGAAAATCAATTGCATCCGCAATCGTGTGGCCCGTCACGCCCTTGTAGCTGTAGAGCGGTACATGCTGCCTCTCCGCAAACTCCGCAATCGGAACCAGCGGCTGCAGCCCAAAGCTCTGGTAGTGGATCGCCCGCTCGCTCCGCGCCATCTCTTTCGGAAACGCGCCGCGCTGGTCCAGTTCATCCACGCCGTCCTTGTAGGCCTGCACGCCAAAGTCAAACAGCTCTTGATCCGACGAAATCACGCCCGTTGCAATCGCCGCCAGCCCCCGCCAATAGTGGTGATTGTTATGGTGCGTCGCCGCCGCCGGAAACCCGATCAAATGATGCGCCACCTTGTTCATCCAAGCCACATCCCGCGCCGTCTCAGCCTTGTCCAGCTTCGCGTCGCTCAGCAGCACTGACTCTGAGATCGCCAGCGAACTCAGAGTCCATTCCACCTGGTACCACGACTGCCCATTCTCCACCGCGTCGTAGTCCATCAGCGTGTTGCCCTTTGCCCACGTGTCTATCTGGTCCTGAGCGCACTGCGCCTCTGCGTGGTCGCCCTTCGCCAGATACTGGTTCATCCCCGCCGTCACGCGCCTCTCCAGCAGCCCATAGGGCCTCGTGTACTCATGCTCCGCCGGATTCGTCGGCCCATGTCCCCCATGCAAATAGTGCATCGGAATCCGGATCGGTCCCGTCGCCGCATCCACCGGCGTCTGCGCGCTGCATGTCGCCAGTTGCGCCACCGCCGCCCGCACCCGCTCGCTCTTCGTCTCTTTCAACTCGCTGCGCCGCGCCGCCACATCCATATACGACGCCTGCGGATTCAGCACCGGCTTCTTCGTCTGGCCCAGCACGCACACCGCGCCCGCCACGGCAACAAGGCAAATCACTTGCATCAGCTTTCGCACAAAACTCTCCTTAGGCAACTCTCTTGTTCGTGTCCATGCAGCTTCACGGGCTCCCTCGGTTCCGGCCTCGCAACTCGCGCCGCTAGCCGCCCAACTCTGGCCCGTCAACTGCCGTTCCGATCATAGTCAATCCCTGCCCATAATCGCTCGTTGCTAGTACCATGAGCCAGGGGTATAATTCGCTCTCCGCGTCAACCGAAAGGAGAGTCCCATGCTCAATCCCCTTCGTGTCTTCCCCGCCGCCCGCCTTCTGCTGCTTCTCGCGCTCCTGCTGCCCGCCGCAGCGTCCCTCAGTGCGCAAACCACCGCCGCAGACACCGCCAAGGTCGTCAGCCTCATGCAGGCAGCAAACTACCCCTACAAAACCACGCGCTCCCCCACCGTGTGGGTCGTCCATTTCACCGGGACAAACCTGAAAGACATCAAGCTAATCATCGCCGTCGGAGAGGGCCCAGACACCAACCTCGTCATCTTCGTCACCGTCACTGAGAAGCGCCGCATGCCCGTCAACACGGACTTCATGCGCTTCCTCCTCGAGCAGAACCACAAGGTAGACCGCATCAAAATCGCCTACGATGCAGATGGCGACCTCGAAGTCCGCAGTGATAGCAAACTCCGCCTCGCAGATGTTCAGGAGTTCACTGACATCGTCTCGCAGGTCAAAAACGTATCCAACGAACTCTACGGAATGATCCAGCCCCAGCTCCAACCCTAGCCGCTGGCGCCCGGCGCAGCTCTCCTCGTCCTCAGGCTGCAAAGGCCTGAGGACCACCCCAAACCACCCCTACGCCAGCGCCCGCCCCATCCGCCGCGCCCGCTCCCGGCTCTTCGCTGAAAGCTCAAAGTGCGGAGCCTGCGCCACCAGCCCGAGCCACAGCCTGCCCACCACCCGCGCCCCCAGCATCTGTGCCGTCAAACCCAGCGCCCGCGCCGCCCCCGTCGCCAGCGGAATCAGAAACCCCGGCATCGCTGCAGAAGCCACCAGCACCGCCTTCCGCGTCGCCTTCTTCCTGCGCGCCTTCGGTGCCGCCTGCTTCCACGGCCAGTAGGAGAAGCCCAGCAGACGCTCCATAAACCGGCGAAAGATGGCCGTCACGTTGTAGCAGTTCACCGGCGATCCCAGCACCACCGCATCCGCGCCCTCAATCGCCTCCAGCATCGCCTCCAGGTCGTCCTCCTGCGCGCATCGGCCCCGCGCCTCGCCCGGCGTTTGCACGCAAGCGCGGCAGTTCGTGCAGAACTCAATATGTTTCTCGGTCAAATAAAACGTAACCGTCTCCGCGCCCTTCTCCCGCGCGCCTTCCAGCACCGCTTCCACCGCGCTGTCCACAGTCCCGCCCCTCCGGTAACTGCCCACAACCGCCACAACCTTGGTAGCAATCATTCCCCGCCTCCTACGCTTCGCGCGCAGATTACTACACACCCCGCACCCCGCGCTGTGACAACCCCGCACCCTCCCGGCGCTCCTGTTATCCTTTTCATGTGATTGAACCTGCGCGAATCAAGGGCTTTCTCGCCTTCGCCCTTCTCCTGGCCGTCTCCGTTGTCGCTTGCCACAAGGAAGAGCAGGCCGTCGTAGGCGTCGCTCAAACCGCCGTCAACGCCGAGCACAAGGTACAGGCCACGGCCACTGAGCGCGACCAGCAGCGAGCCCAGCTTGACCTCATTCCGCTGCCCACCAAGAGCCTCTATGTCGATGTCCATGAGCCTTCCGCCTGGGCCAATCCCTTCCTCTCCATCGGTGCGGATGTCGTCGTTCTCCGCATCACCGTCGCCGACGCCAACACCAGCACCGTAGGCCAGGGAACCATGCTCCGCCCTGAGGCCGCCCGCCGCCAGGAACTCCAGTTGCACCCCGCAGACCTCGCCAAGGCCATCGTCGCCATCCCGCCCTCGGCATGGCGCTACGGACGCGTCATCGCCGTCGCCGAGTCCCCCCTTGCCGCACCCGCAGACCGCCCCAAAGTCCGCCGCAACATTGAGGCCGCCATCCAGCAACTCACTGACCTCGGCATCGTTGTCGAAGAGTGGCCCGGCCGCTAAATCCCGTTCAGTAAATGCACTTGTCATTCTGAGCGAACGGGTACGGCTTCACCTGCTTCGGAAAAATCTAATTGAAAAGCAGTCTTTGAAAGGGTACGACTTCACAGCTTGCGGAAGAACTCTCATCGAGGCCTGTTTTGAAAGAGCACGGCTTCACAGCTTGCGGGAAAAATCTCATCGAGGCACTGTTTTGAAAGGGCACGACTTCAGTCGTGCCGCAAAGTGCTGAAAATAAAGCTGGGCTTCAGCCCCTGAGGGATGCTCTCACCGCACACTCTCACAAATCCATCTCCCGCGGCCTCTTCAGCCGCCGAGTGGGCTTTCCCTGAAAGATACAGGCACAACACGATTCTGGGTCCCTGCGGCGTTATCGGGAGTGCTATCCCAGGCCTCAGAATCCAGCGGTAGCGCTGCCGGCACTAGTGGAGAGTGATTACGGCAGTTTGCGTCTTGGTGGGGTCAGCCTTGGAGATCACTGTGATGTTAATAGTGCTTCCGCTGGCCGGCATAATGGCGGGTGCGGTGTAAAGAAAAGTTCCGTAAGTCGAGCCTTGCGGAACAATCGTGCCCGTATCTGCTGCCCCTCCCGGAACGCCGTTCACCTGCACCGTCATCTGGTTATTTGCATCACCCACTGCATATCCCAGCACTGTCAGCGTCGATCCGAGCGCTACGCTTGCCGTCGCAGGACTGACGCCTACAGTCACAACCGGGGCCGTAATCGTGAACGAAATCGAACCGTATCCGATCGAGAAGCCGTACTGCGCCTGCAGGGTTACAACCCCCGCGGGCATGTCATTTTTTGGATAAACCGGCGGGGTAGCTGGAGCTGTGTACACGAAGGTAGACCCGCCAACCTGTGACCCGGGCTTGCCAAGATCTGCTTCAGCAAACCCCAAAAGGCTCCAGGTGGAAACATCGCTGCTCGCTTTGAATGTGACCGTGGAATTTACCGGAATCGTCGACGGGCTCGGCGTGATCGTAATGTTTGAAAAGTTCCCGCCCCCGCCGCCTGACGGTGAGCAGCTCGTGATACCCAGACAGGAAAGGAACGCAAGTAACCCGATGCCAACCAGCCTCTTCATCATCACAGCTCCGTCAGAATTCTTGCCGCGAGTATACATCCAGATCCACCGCAGGTGCCCCGCACATCAATCCCGCCTATCCCTGTCCAAAGGGAAATGTGCAAATGCCCCACTCATTAAAGCATCCGGGACTGTGCCCAGTTCATAGTGGTTTCATTGCTATGAGCGGGTTTCCGTGCAGTCGGTAGAAAAGTGGAATTCACTCCAACCCCGAGTCCACCCCCTGACCCCTGATCTCTGCAATTGCAGATAATTACCTCCCATTGGCGCACAATAATCTCAGGGAGGCTTTCAGTGGAATTCAGCTCGCAAGCGGCATCGGGTAGGCAGAAATTCATGTACCCCCCTCCCCTGGCATCAAAAACCCCGTTTTCAGCGCCCTATTGATTTCGTAAATACCTGTATTTAAATAACTTGATAAACACCGCTGCTAACTAGTTAGTAACACCTCACTGTACAAAAACGTCCAGAATCGGCCCTGTTTCAGCCCCTTTTTGGCCGCTTTCCTGCCCAAAATAGTCAGTTTCTGTACGTCATTGCCCGGAGATATCCCAACTCTCACTCGTACAGGCTCGGCCTCCTTCATGGCCAGCGTAGCCTTCCGCGCTCGCTCGCAGACATGCTCGCCAGGCAGCGATCAATCTCGAACCGTCAGCTACTCTCATGCGATTCGTGCCGTGGGATATTTCCCGCCATATCGCTCCGCAGTCCGCTAAACGCGCTACCATTTCCCCGTGAGCCATTCATCCTTTTCCATACTCTCTGCTCTGCCTCCGCTTGAACACGAGCGCTTCGCCGCCCATCGCGAGCTTGAAGCCCAGCTCAAGAAATCCCTCCGTGGCGAAGTCCGTTTCGATCTTGGTTCCCGCGCTCTCTACGCCGCCGATTCCTCCAACTACCGTCAGCTTCCCATCGGCGTCATTCTGCCCCGCGACGCCGCCGACGTTCAGGCCGCACTCGCCGCCTGCCGCGCCACCGGAGCGGCCGTCCTGCCTCGCGGCGCTGGCACCAGTCTCGCTGGCCAGTGCGCCAATGTAGCGGTCGTCTTCGACTACTCCAAATACATGAATGGCCTCACATCCATTGATCCCGAGGCCAGGCTGGCCGTAGTCGAGCCCGGCATCGTCCTTGACCGTCTCCGCGACGCCGCCGAACTCCACCACCTCACCTACGCGCCCGATCCCGCAACCCACTCCCGCTGCACCCTCGGCGGCATGATCGGCAACAACAGTTGCGGCGTCCACGGCCTGCTCGGCGGCAAGGTCGTCGATAACGTCCAATCCCTTGACGTCATCCTCTATGACGGAACCCGACTCACCGTCGGCCCCACAACTCCCGCCGAACTCGCCGCCAAAATCCAGGCCGGTGGCCGCATCGGTCAGCTCTACTCCGGCCTCGCTCAAATCCGCGATACCTACTCCAACCTCGTCCGCGAAAGATTTCCCCGCATCCCGCGCCGCGTCTCGGGATTCAATCTTGACGAGTTGCTCCCCGAAGGCAACTTCAACGTCGCCCGAGCCCTCGTCGGCTCTGAGGGCACCTGCGCCAACATCGTCTCCGCCACTCTCAACCTCACCGCCAGCCCGCCCTTCCGCATCCTCACCGTCCTCGGCTTTGCTGATCCCTTCCTCGCCGCCGACGCCGTTCCCCGCGCCCTTGAGCACCATCCCATCGGACTTGAGGGGTTTGATCACCTCCTCGTCGACTTCATGCGCCGCAAGGGCCTCGCCCTCCGCGACCTCTCCCAGCTCCCTGAGGGCGTCAGCTTCCTGCTCGTCGAGATGGGCGCATGGACCGCAGAAGATGCCCGCGCCCAGGCCGAAAGCCTCGCCCGCGCCTGCCAGTCCTGGCCCGTCGCTCCCATCGTCCGCATCTGCACTCCCGAGGAGGCCGTCTCCATCTGGCGTGTCCGCGACTCCGCCCTCGGTGCCATGGTCTTTGTCCCCGGCGAGCCTGACCGCTATGAAGGCTGGGAAGACGCCGCCGTTCCCCCCGACCAACTCGGCAACTACCTCCGCGCCATCACCGCCCTCATGGCCGAGTACGGCTATCGCAGCCCACTCTATGGCCACTACGGCCAGGGCTGCGTACACACCCGCATCAACTTTGACTTCAGCACCGTCGAGGGCCTCCGCTGCTTCCGCGAGTTCATTGACCGCGCTGCGGATGTCGTCCTCCGCTTCGGCGGCTCCCTCTCTGGCGAGCACGGCGACGGCCAATCCCGCGCCGCTCTCCTGCCCAAGATGTTCGGCGCCCCGCTCATGCAGGCCTTCCGCGACTTCAAGATCCTCTGGGATCCTGACAACCGCATGAACCCCGGCAAGCTCATTGACGCCGTCCGCGTCTACGACCCCCTTGAAAACCTCCGCCACGACGCCCCCATCGACGCGGAAAAGCCCGCGACCGCAGCCCCTGAGCCGCCCGTTGCCGCCTCGGTGCGCGATCTTGAAACCCACTTCGCCTTCACCGCTGACCAGGGTTCCTTCCCCCGCGCAACGGAGCGCTGCGTCGGCGTCGGCGCATGCCGCAATACCACCGGCGGCGTCATGTGTCCCAGCTACCGCGCCACCGGCGACGAACAGCACTCCACACGCGGCCGCGCCCGCCTCCTCTGGGAGATGCTCTCCGGCGCACTCCGCGCCGAGGGCTTTCAAAGCGAAGCCGTCCACGAGGCCCTCGACCTCTGCCTCAGTTGCAAGGCATGCAAAACCGAGTGCCCTGTCCAGGTCGATATCACCGCCTGGAAATCCGAGTACCTCGCCCAGCATTACAAGGGCCGCCTCCATCCGCTCCACCACTACATCTTCGGATTTGCTGACAAGCTCGCCCGACTCGGCTCCCTCACCCCCGGCCTCACCAACGCCATCCTCACCGGCCCGCTCACCAGCCCCCTCATCAAGCACATCGTGGGAGTAGCCCAGCAGCGCAAGCTCCCCTGCCTCGCCGCCAAAAGCTACACCAAAACAGGAGTCACCTCAGCCCCCACCAGCAACGTGCCAGGCACTCCCCCCCTCGCATCCCCAGTAGTCCTCCTCTGGCCAGACACCTGGAACAACTACTACCACCCCCATACCCTCATCGCCGCTGAAAAGGTGCTCACCCAAGCTGGCTTCCGCGTCCAGGTCCCCAAGGGCCACATCTGCTGCGGCCGCCCCCTCTATGACTTCGGACTCCTCACCGCCGCGCGCAGTTACCTCGTCAAAGTCCTCGATCGCATGGCCCCGCAGATCGACGCGGGCCTTCCTTTCATCTTTCTTGAGCCAAGCTGTGCCAGCGTCTTCAAAGATGAACTGATTGAGCTGTTCCCCAACGACCTTCGCGCCAAAAAACTCAGCAGCCAAGTTTGGCTCCTTGCCGACTGGCTCTCCGCCAAGGCTCCCGATTGGGCCTCCAACCGCCTCCAGGGTGCACACATCCTCATCCACGGCCACTGCCACCACAAAGCCGTCTTCGGCGGCCCGGCCAGTGAGATTGCTCTCCTCCGCAAGGCTGGAGCCACGGTCGAACCCATCCAGTCAGGCTGCTGTGGCATGGCTGGCCCCTTCGGCTTTGAGGCAGACAAGTTTGAAGTCTCCAAAGCCATCGCCAATGCTGGCCTGCTCCCCGTCGTCCAATCGGCCGCTCCCATGACCCTCATCGTCGCCGACGGCTTCAGTTGCCGCGAGCAAATCTCCCAACTCTCTGGCCGGGAAGCCCAGCACTTTGCTGAAGTCCTGGCCCACACCTGCGGCTGCGGTGGGTGATGCCTTCGAGCTGCAACCCCGGAGTCTGGCCATGCCAAATAATTACTGTGCTAGAGCAACCAGCCAGGCACAGTCGAGTTGTCTTATGATGCTCAACATGAGAAGGTTACATCTTTCTCAAGCGAAATACTTGCAACCCAACACGAGCGGCAAGCGTCCAATGCGAAGAGCGCATTCTCCGGCTGCACACACGCGGAACTGCTATTTGCGGCATACCGCGCATTTTTGATACGCTCAGGCATTCTTGAAGCTCAACGAAAGGAGAGTCTTCGTCATGGCAGAAGAAAGTAAATCATACGGAGTAGCTTGGTTCCTGGCAGGTTTGGGCGTTGGCGCCCTCGTCGGAATTCTCTATGCCCCCAAGAGCGGGCGTGAGACACGGGAAGAGCTCGCATCCGGAGCCCGCGAGGGCACCGAATATCTGCGCAACCGTACTAGGCAGGCAGCGGATGAGGTTAGTGCGCTCGTCGACAAGAGCAAGGAGCAGGTTGCTGAGTACGTCGATCGTGGCCGTGAGGCTGTTGATCGCGGTCGGGCCCAGTGGGAAGAGTTTGTCGAGCGCGGAAAGAGCCTCGTTAACGAGCAGACCGGCCGCGTTACCGCAGCCGTCGATGCAGGGCGTCACGCCTACACCGCCACCACCGGGGCAGCCGATACCAAGGAGTAATGAGTCAGCGGCCATGCCTGCACCGCGGGCATGGCCGTAGGCTTCTTCGTCTCCTCTTTCGTAGCCGGGCACGCACGAGCCACTTTGCGCTGCTCATGTGCTGGCAACGGCCACAATCTTCCTTTCCCTAGGGAAGTGGCGTTTCATCAAGGGGTTCCTTAAGCCCCCACATGCACTGTGCGAGATCATCGATGCCAAATTTCGACCCTCAGACCATTCAGCTTGCCATCCTGGCCGTAGTAGCTCTGGCCGTGTTGCTCCAGGCAATCATGATGCTGGCAATCTACATCACCCTGCGCAAAGCAGCCAGCTCCATGAAGGAAGAAATCGAGGACCTGCGTTCCTCGGTCATGCCCATCATCTCCAATACCCGAGAGCTTATAGTCCGCGTCGCACCGCGCATTGAAGATACCGCAGTCGACCTCGCCGCCATGGCTCACGGACTGCGCACGCAAACCGCGGATGTCCAGGCCTCGGCCACGGAGGTTCTACAGCGACTCCACCGCCAGACCGCCCGCGTTGATGAAATGATCACCAGCGTCTTCGATGCCATTGATCGCGCCACCGGCTTCATGACCGACGCAGTTGCCAAGCCCATGCGCCAGCTCTCTGGCATCCTCGCTTCCGCAAAGGCCATCGTCGAATCCCTGCGCAACGCCGCAGACCCCCACGCCGCGTCCCAATCCGACGAACCTCAGCCAGAAAACAAGGACATCTTTTTCTAGAGTGTGGAGCATAATTCGCATGTCTTAGGGCGCAATCTTAGTTGTTCCCTAAGACATGAATTAGACTTGGGCTTCAGCTTCTGCAACTCTCTTCTTCCATAATCAGGCCCTCTTATCGCAGCCTGTCAGATTCTCGCCACCAAGCAGCCATCAGATAATCCAGCCGCCGCCCACAACCTCATCCCCGTCATAAAACACCGCAGACTGCCCCGGTGTCACGGCCCTCTGCAGCTCATCGAACGTGGCCATCACTTCATCCGCACCCGCCGGCTCCAGCGTCGCCCACGCTGGCTCATGCCTGTGTCTGATCTTCACCCGCACCCGCATCGGTCCCGTCAGCTCCGCAATGCTGATCCAGTTTAGCCGCCGTGCTCGCAGCGTCTTCGCCGCCAGGTCCTCATCCGCGCCCACCATTACTCGATGACTCGCCGGATCGATTTGCAGCACATACAGCGGCAAGGGTGAACTCACGCCCAGCCCTTTTCGCTGCCCCACCGTGAAGTTTGAAATTCCCTCGTGCCGGCCCAGCACTTCGCCGCCAGGGTTTACCAGTTCTCCCGCCGTCTCTGGAGCACGCTCGTCCTGCTCTTCCAGGTACGCCGTCAAAAACTGCTTGTAATCCCCGCCCGGAATAAAGCAAATCTCCTGGGAATCCGGCTTCTCGGCCAGCTTTAGCCCATGCTCTCGCGCAACGCCCCGCACCTCCGGCTTTGTGAGCCTGCCCAGTGGAAACAGTGCGTGCGCCAGTTGCTCTTGCGTCAGCCCAAACAGAAAATACGTCTGGTCCTTCGCCAAATCTGCGGGTCGCTTCAGTATCCATCGTCTCCGCTCCGCGTCCCACTCATTCACCGCGTAGTGCCCGGTCGCAATCCGGCTCGCGCCAATGCTATGCGCCGTCTTCAGCAACTGGTCAAACTTCAAGTGGTTATTGCACAGCGAGCAGGGAATCGGCGTCCGTCCCGCTAGGTACTCCTCCACAAACGGCCGCACCACGTCCCGCTCAAAGCGCTCTTCCTGGTTGACGACGTAATACGGAATGCCAAGTTGCTCCGCCACCCGCCGCGCGTCATACACATCGTCCAGCGAGCAGCAACGTCCCGCCTTTGGCGCATCGGGAATTCCGTGTTTGCCCGCCAGCCGCGTCTGGTCCCAGAGCTGCAGCGTCAGCCCTACAATTGTCTCGCCTTGGTGGACGAGCATTGCCGCAACCGTCGAAGAGTCCACTCCGCCGGACATCGCTACCGCAATTGTTGTCTTTTCACTCATAGGGGAAGAAAACCTTCTCTGCAAACCTTAAACAAATTGGTGCTTTGAATTAGGCAAACCTATTGCCCAGCTAACTCCGCAAATATCGCAGGGGCATCGCATATCACTCCGCCACCACCGGCGAAAGCGCTCTGAGTCGTTCCACAGCCTCTGGAACCACCTTCAGTACATGGTCCACATCTGTATCCGCCGCCGTCTTCATCAGGCTGAAGCGCAAGCTTGCTCGCGCCGCATTCTTGTCCAGCCCCATCGCCATCAGCACATGGCTCGGCTCCGTTGACCCCGAATGGCAAGCTGACCCACCGCTTACCGCCACGCCCTTAAGGTCGAGCGCGATTACCAGCGCCTCGCCCTCCAGTTGCTCAAACCAGATATTTGTCGTATTCGCCGTTCGCGGAACCAGCTTGTCTCCATCCCGTCCGCCATTCACCCGCGTGCCCGCAATCTTTAGCAAGCCCGCTTCCAGACGGTCGCGCAACCCGGCCAGACGCTCAATCGCTCCATCCTCCAGCGACTGCGCTGCCAGTTCCGCGGCCCTGCCCAGTCCCACAATTCCCGGCACATTCTCCGTCCCTGCGCGCCGCCGCCTCTCATGGCTGCCGCCCACCATCATCGGCTCCAGCGGCGTGCCCCGGCGCACAAACAGCGCGCCCATTCCCTTCGGCCCGTGCATCTTGTGCGCGCTGATGCTCAGCAGGTGGCAGCCATACCGCCGCACGTCGAACGGCACCTTGCCCGCGCCCTGCACCGCATCAATGTGGAAGTAAGCCCCGGCCTCGGCTGCAATCTTCCCAATCTCTTCCACTGGTTGCAGCACGCCGGTCTCGTTATTCGCCAGCATCACGCTGATCAGCCGGGTCTGGGGCCTTATCGCCCGCCGGATATCCTGCGCATCAATCAGCCCGCTCGCTTGCGGGCCCACAAATGTCGTCTCCACCCCATGCCGCGCCATTCGGTCCGCCGCCCGCAGCACCGCCGAGTGCTCAATGGACGTAGTAATAAAATGGTCGCCCGCGCGCAGCATCCCAAACACCGCCGTATTGTCTCCCTCGGTGCCGCCCGAGTTGAAAACCACTTCGGCCTCATGGCAGTTAAAGAACGCAGCCAGCGCCTCGCGCGCATGGTCTACCGCCTGGTGCGCCCTCTGGCCATGGATATGAATCGATGAGGCATTCCCGAACTCTTCCATCCAATACGGCCGCATCGCCTCAATCACCTCAGGAAGCAAAGGCGTAGTGGCATTGGCATCCATATACACACGCGGCATGGCGTTGTTGTCCCTCTCTAAATTGTACGGGGAATCCAACGTAGGGATATCTGGCCTCTCCCGCACTGTTGCAGTTTTCCGCGACAAGCGCCCGAGCATGGCATCATGCGTGTTCTCTGGCAAGGCTATTTATTTAGCTTGGGATATGCCGTCGACGAACCACCGCCCTTGCTTCCAGTCCGCCCATTCTGGCCACTCGTCGCGCGCTGTGAGCCTCCCTGCGCTGCAGGCTTTCCCTGCGCAGTACGTTGCTGAGTTCCCGCTGTATTGCGCACCTGCTGAGAACCGTTTTGATTCTTCACCGTGGCATTCGGAGTACTAGAACGATTAGCCAGGTTAAAGTCCCCCGTTGTCTTGCTGGTCGCCTTGAGTTTTTCACGACCATATGTAACGGCCTGCGCGTGAACAGAAACCTGCATGAGCGGGGCCAGGCAAGCCATGATCAGCAGCGAACAGAATATTGTACTTTTTGATTGTGCGGCCATTATGTCCTCCATTCTTTGTAAGAGATGTGAGGGCTGGAACGGCATCCTTGATGGATTTGTACGCAGCCATGTTACTGGAAACCAACGACGAAAGGCGCGATAGTCAAACGCGGGCTCTAACCAATTCGCCGTCGCACCGGGCAAAATCAGGAATTGGGTTCAGGAATGAGTATGCTTCGTTGTCCCCGGCTGCACTACCTTCGGAGTGCTCCCTTTGCTGATTGTATTTCTACCAACACTGTTAGTGCGTAACTGAGTATTCCCCTTAGCCCATGAATTCCCTTGCGGAACAGGGTGCAAATTCCCCTGTACATTTTGCGAGGCGTGACTTGTGCCAGGTTGATTCTTTCCCTTCACGGCGTAGGCGGGAGTAGGAGATCCGAACCTCCTGGCAGGCAAATGGCGATTGCCAGACTTATTACCACAAGTGTGATCAACCTTCTGCAAAGTACTTTGCGAGAAAGTCAAGCAATTATCCTGAGCGTAGACTCCAAGTGTCATCAGCAGGGCAAGAGAGAAGATGGTCAGTAGGGAGTAGAGCAATGTCATTCCAGACTGCGTGATCATAAGTACTCCATCACCATTCAGTGATTTGGGACCAGACTTGCGTCCTTCCTACAAGAGTGCGCAATTCTGTTGCAGTGGGACCGTGGATGGGCTGCCAATTGCCCTGCACCGGCCAATGGTCGAAACGGCCGCAACCAACCTTCATCCAGACGATCAGTGGCGGGCGCTTCATCGTGGGCTTGCGGCGCACTGGCATCATATTGACCACAAACGCTTTCAGTGTCAAGATTTCCCTTCGAGGTTCGCTCGGTCCAGCCTCATGCCTCATTCCTGTCTTCTGCCGGCGCGAAGCGCGTCGAAATTGATGCAATTGCGCTTTACCTTTCGATAGAATGCAAGCAGTTACCACTTGAGCCCTCATAATGACTGCAACCCCGCGCATCCTCATCATCGGTCACGCTGGACAAGTTGGTCTTGAACTCCAACGCAGCTTCTCCAACTTCGGCCCCATCACCGCTGTCGATCGCGAATCCGTCGACCTGTCCGACACCGAACAGACCCGCGCCCTTGTCCGCCGCGCGGAGCCCGACATCATCCTAAACGCCGCCGCCTACACCGCCGTCGATCGATCCGAGTCCGAGCCCACTCTCGCCTTCGCCATCAACTCCCAGGCCCCCCGCATCCTTGCGGAGGAGGCCTTCTGCCGTAACGCCCTCCTCGTCCACTACTCCACGGACTACGTCTTCGACGGCAGCAAACCCGAACCATGGCTAGAGTCCGATATTCCCAATCCCCTCAACGTCTACGGAAGAACCAAGCTTGCCGGCGAACAGGCCATCCAGCAGGTCGGCGGCCGTTATCTCATCTTCCGCACCAGCTGGGTCTACGGGCCCCATGGCAACAACTTCCTGCTCACCATGCTTCGGCTGGCACGCGAGCGCTCGTCTCTCTCCATCGTCAACGATCAGTTCGGCTCCCCTACCACCTCCATCGAACTAGCCCAGGCCACCTTCGCCATCGTCGCTGGCGTCCTCTCCGGTCGCTTCGGCGCCCCGCAGGATTGGGGTGGCCTCTACCACATGACCTGCGCCGACTCCACCAACTGGTTCGACTTTGCCCAGGCGATCTTCGCCCGTGCCGGCCTCCAACTCGGCGTCAAGCCGCCCGCCCTTGTCCCGCTAACCACAAAGGACTATCCGACCCCCGCACAGCGCCCCCGGAACTCCGTCCTCTGCAACCAGAAACTCTTCGACCGCTTCGCCATCCGCCTCTCCCCCTGGCAAGCCGCCCTCGATACTGTCATCGAAGCTCTCAGCTCCGCTCCTCCAGGCGGTACAAAATAAGCAGGTTACCGATCTACGTGTCCTTCAGCAGAAAGGACAGCGAAGCATACAAAAAACAAGCGCCAATGCCACCGATCCAAGAGCTGGGTCGATGACATTGGCGCTTGTTGCTTTTGAATTACAATCCGTTGGAAAAGTTCTAGATGTCGCCGCCGTGAGTTCTACTCCATTGAAAACGAGCCACAATCGCTGGGATTACGACCATAGCCACAAAAGCGAGCCCGGTGAAAAAGTCCTTCAAAGTTTTATCCCTCTCTGGCGTCAATTGGATGCGGTACACGGTACAACAGGCCTCTGCGCCAACAGCTTTAAACTACGCATGAACGCAATAAAGCGAAATGCTCCCAAGGTGTCACTAAGCATGGCCCATCGGTAACCACCACACTTTCAGCGTCATTTTCACTCAATCTTTGATTGAAGTGAATCATTGCTTAGGAAATCCGGCAAAGATCACAGTCACACTCTGCCTCCACGAGCCCCCTACTCTGTGCCATAAGCAAAAAGCCGTGAAGACCTGGAACGAAAGCGTGGCTTTGCCGCACTGGCAGCCGCCCGTGAACCCGTGCGCCTAAAAGATCCTGCCAGATATCAACCGCGTTGCGGCCACACGACAGTACGAGATTGATCGTTTCGCTGCATGTTACGCAGACGCTCACTGACTTCAGACAATCGCTCGCCGTTCCGCGATGAACTTCCGTCTCCTGCTCGATCCATCGCAGCGCCCAGCCCAGACGCCCCAATGCAATCACAAGTTCCTGTCGCTCTGCCTAAGACATTGCCAATGCTGACAGGAGGTAATTCCTCACGCCGAAGTTAATGCACCACCCTCTCAAAATGGCAGCTTTTGGCTAACCAACCGTGACGTATAATCCACAGGTTGGCGCTAGTCAGCACTCCAGGAGTGTAGGGGTAAACATGGCGAAAAGTGCTTTGATAACAGGCATAACAGGGCAAGACGGATCTTATTTGGCGCAGCTTCTGCTCCAGAAAGGCTATGATGTTCACGGCATCAAGCGGCGCAGCTCTCTCTTCAATACTGACCGCGTTGACCATCTTTATCAGGATCCGCACTTGGGAAACAGAAAATTTGTTTTGCACTATGGAGATCTGTCCGATTCGTGCAGCTTGCTCCATATCATGCAAAAGGTTCAGCCAGACGAAATATATAATCTGGGCGCACAGAGCCACGTCCAAGTGTCGTTCGAACAGCCGGAATACACGGCAAATGTCGATGGTCTGGGTGCGCTGAGAATACTTGAGACCATCCGGATACTCGGTGCCGAGAAGAAGACGCGATTCTACCAGGCGTCAACTTCGGAACTCTACGGTCTGGTCCAGCAGGTTCCACAAAACGAGAAGACGCCGTTCTATCCACGATCTCCGTATGCGGTGGCAAAGCTATATGCCTATTGGATTACTGTGAATTACCGCGAGGCGTATGGCATGTACGCCTGCAACGGGATCTTATTCAATCATGAGTCGCCGGTGCGAGGCGAAACCTTTGTAACTCGAAAGATCACCCGGGCGCTGGCGCGCATCAAATTGGGCCTTCAAGACAAGCTGTATTTGGGGAACCTGGATTCGCTCCGGGACTGGGGCCATGCGCGGGACTACGTGGAGATGCAGTGGCGGATGCTGCAACAGGACAAGCCAGAGGATTTTGTAATCGCAACCGGGGTCCAGCACAGTGTACGGGAATTCGTGACGCTTGCAGCAGACAGACTTGGCATTAAGCTCATCTGGGAAGGCCAGGGAGTGGAGGAACGGGCTGTGGATCAGAGTGGTTCCACCGTCGTTGAGGTAGATCCGAGGTATTTCCGACCGACGGAGGTGGAAACTCTGCTAGGCGATCCAACTTATGCACACGAGCGGTTGGGATGGAAGCCTACAGTGAGCTTTGAAGAGCTTGTTAAAGAGATGGTTGACGCTGATCACCTGGCAGCCGAGAGGGACCAACTTGTCAAGAATCACGGATACGCGGCCTATGACTACCATGAATAGTTCCTGCCTCAATGGCTCCCGAGTTTATATCGCCGGCCATCGCGGGTTAGCGGGCTCTGCCATACTGAGGCGGCTTAAACAAGAAGGTTGCGCGAGGATTGCGGTTCGGACCCATGCGGAACTGGATCTGACCGACCAAGCGGCGGTTGTTCACTTCTTTGCAGAGGAACGACCGGAATATGTGTTTCTGGCCGCAGCCAAGGTTGGCGGCATCCTGGCCAACAATACACGACCTGCGGATTTTGTTCACGAGAATCTTGCTATCCAAACTAATGTGATCGGTGCCGCAAGGAGTTTTGGTGTGAAGCGGCTGCTGTTCCTTGGATCTAGCTGCATCTACCCCCGTGACTGCCCACAGCCAATCAAGGAAGATTACTTGCTCACCGGGCCGCTGGAGCCAACCAACCGCCCCTATGCAGTGGCCAAGATCGCCGGCATTGAAACCTGCTGGGCGTTCAACCGCCAATATGGAACCCAATATGTTGCAGCGATGCCCACCAACCTCTACGGCCCCAACGACAACTACGACCTGCAAAGTTCTCATGTGCTTCCTGCTCTGTTGAGGAAGATGCACGAGGCAATGGTTGCCGATGCAGCGGTGGTTTCTGTCTGGGGCACTGGCTCAGTGTTGCGGGAGTTTCTTCACAGCGACGATTTGGCGGATGCCTGTGTCTTCTTGATGAACCTGCCGGAAGAGAGTTATAGATCCATCGTGAGCTCAGAGTTGCAGGCCCCATTGTTCAATGTTGGATGCGGAGAAGACCTGAAAATTCGTGACTTGGCCGAGCTTATCAGGGATGTGGTGGGTTTCAAGGGACGGCTGGCATTCGACGCATCCAAGCCCGACGGGACGCCGCGCAAGCTCTTGGATATATCGCGAATGAAGGCGCTTGGCTGGCAGGCGAAAATTCCTCTGCGTAAAGGACTTGAGGCTACCTATCTGGAGTATCGTCGTACCTGCGAACTATAGCCTGAATCTGGTTGTCCAGCGGGTTGGGAATCGGCCACAGTTGTAGAACTTGCATTCGCAATCACAGCCACTCCGCCAAGGGATGAGTCTATCCTCACGCCTCACTACGAAACAAACAAGCGTGGCAAAACACCGAAATCGCCTTCCCAAGCTCTCCACAGTCTGCCATTTCCCCCGCCAATCTCAATCGCTCGCGCCGACATGCGGCGATCTTCGGGTTGAAATCCAATCTTGCAACTCGACCTGCTGACGTAGTTGAAGGTTGAGTGCATGCGTATTTGGTTACGCCAGAGCAACCATGCAATCATTTTGTTCTTAGTTTGTCTCGCGGTTTCGAGGGGCTTGCCATTCAGTCGCTCCACCTTCAGTGAACCGAACCGTCTCCGAACCGGTGATGTCTCAGCAGTTGCCCCTTCGGTCCGCTGCTTGCCCACGCGAATACCCGGCCTGCGCCGCACCAATTATTGGTGGTCCCTGGACGATAATTGTCTTTCAATGCTTCTATTTAGGCTGCGGCTACCGAATAGTGCCTGTAACGAACTGACAATGAGAGGATATCTGCAATTTGTTATTGACGGTTGCCCCCATTATTGCGCCCAGCAATAATGCGTTCGCGAATTATTGGATCCAAAACTCGTAACTGTGTCGGTGCTGCTGGTTGGGGCGTTCCGCGAGAGGCTGCTTGGGTGGAAAGAGCAACTGCTCCCGAAGCATACCATGGCGGAGGCCACCAACTATGCGCTCGGCTAGTGGAGCGAACTGACCGTCTTCATTGGTGATTCGGCTGTATCCATCGACAACAAAGTGAGCGGAAGCAGAGTCTTGCAGGGCATTTTGCCGGCCACGGAGATACCGAATATTAGTCAATGATGAAATGCTGCGCGGTTGCTACTTCGCGCCTCCACCCGTCCTACAAAACCGGAAACTGTCCGCGGCGCTGGAAATGCTGCCGAATTCGGGTTTCAAGATAATTGACGGCGGGCGATAGCATAGCTCTATAGTGAGACTAAATCTTGGGACGAACAAGCCCTGTCCGCTTATGGTTTTGGGCAGCGTCTCAAGTTGTGCGCTTTGTGGAAATTGCGGAGTAACATGCCAGTTACCCTCGCCAGAGGGCTCACTGCAATGCCTCTGGCAGATTTTGTCGCAGGAAACCAACAAAATTCTCCGCTACAAGAATACTGCCGAATTCGGAAATATGGTAAAACTCATCGCGGTAGAGCGGCAAGCCATCCCGAATCAGGCTGCAATTCTTGCCGTTGCAGAACATGTCGTTCTGATCGAAGAAGAGGACCTTGGGATTTGAAGTGTGAATGCTATCCACCAAGGGCTTGAAGTACGCGTTGAGATCCTCGCGCTGACTTTCGGGCAGAGTGCAGCTTCGCTTTGCGGGGAATAGTGGGCGGCTGAAACATTCGCGTATATCGAAGTCCACCACTAGGTGCGGGTAAAAGACAAAGACCTGCACGCCTTGCGATTCGAGAAAGTCGATTCTCTCCTTCAAATGATGGATA
>Ga0316231_1001826_pt1 | contig 22199 bp, 16 predicted proteins | sample TBH18027metaG_FD_206002 | JGI IMG/M metagenome (GOLD analysis project Ga0316231, IMG submission 206002) | Freshwater microbial communities from Trout Bog Lake, Wisconsin, USA - TBH18027 | ecosystem: Environmental > Aquatic > Freshwater > Lake > Hypolimnion/Profundal zone | place: USA: Wisconsin... | reverse complement strand
CCCCTGATGCCGGAAATTGTGGACCGTAAAACACACGCGCGAATGCCGCATGCCCAGGTGTTGATAGATTTCCCAGAGCAGCACGGGCGCCAGTGCCGTTTGCCAGTCATGGCAGTGAATAATGTCCGGGTGTTTGCCCGTCTTGTAGAGGAACTCCATCGCCGCCCGGCAAAAAAAGGCGAACCGCATCGCATCGTCATTGTGCCCGTAATAAACTCCGCGATTGAAAAAATTATCCGCCGAATGCGGTTCGATGAAAAAGCACTTCCGCCCATGCACGAAGCCGAACCAGACCGAGGTGGAAATGGCCCCGCCGAACCACGGTACCAGCAGGTTTTCATACGCCCGGGTCAGCCCCCAAACGTGGTCGTAGCGCATGTGGCTGTATTTGGGCAGGATGATTTCCACGGCGTTGCCGCGCATTTCCAGTTCGCGGCTCAAGCCATACACGACGTCGCCCAAGCCACCGACTTTGGCGACGGGTGCCAGTTCGGACGCAATCATGACTACAAACATGGGTGGAATCATACGCGATGGGGGTGATGGAGGCGGCGCTTGGGGCTCGCGCTCGGGGTTGGCCGGCTGCATGACTGGTGCTTTCCGCACCATTTGCTCCTCGATAGCGGGCGCTGCCGGAAGCGGATGGGGCGGGGACAGCTTATCCCCGGGATTTGCCTCCGGCACGGCTTGCTGCGAATCCGACTTGCTGGATTGATGCTCGGGTTCAACCCTCGTCAAACCAGTCACCACCGCCTCCAGCGCTGTCGCCACGGAAACCAAGGGGGCGGTGGCCGCCGGCACCGACGAGGCGCTGTGGGATTCTAGGACGCCTTTAGCGTAGGGCAGGCCTCCTGCCTGCCCCACCCCTGGCATTGGTGCCGGGCTGGAGGTTCCTGTAGCGGCCTTTGCTTCCGGTGTAGTTGGGGTCGTTGGCAGCATCACTTTCGCAACGGCTTGCGCAGTAGCTACTGACGTGAGGAAGCGGTCCCCGGTGGCTGATGCTGCCCCCGAGTGGGCAGCGATCCCATGGCTTCCCGCTTCCCGCTTCGGCTTTGTTGCAGGCGGGGGTGTCCCCTTGGGGGCGGTTTCCGGCTGGAGTTCAAGCTTCAGCTTGTCGGGCTGACTCATGGAAAACGTCCCTTCCGGGGCTGCCACCTGCGATCGGTCAACTTCCGCCATTGGTTTCGGTGCCACCGATACTGCTGGCGGAGAAGGCGGAATAGCAACGGCCGTGGATGCCTCCGAAGGCCGTATAGGTGGGGTGGATTGGCTGGGCCGCGATTTGCGGCTTGGCGTTTTCCTTTGTCTCGGTCCGGGCGGTGTCCGTGTCATAAATCAAACCTTCGACCTGCTGGATGTACGCTGTCTATGAAAGACATTAGCCGGAAGACCAGAAAAAGCAAAACGAAATGTTGTAAGCTGGCAAAAATGGTCGTGGTGGCGGGCATCCTTCCCGGCCGTAGAGCCGAGCTTCATTCGGCTCGCCAAAGCGCCCAAACAGCGCGACGGTGGCCCAGCCCGACCCACGCCTCTTCCGGGTGGCAAAGATGCCTGACGCTAGACGCCGTCCGATACGCGGGTTATTGCAGACTGGTTTCCGGCGCGGAAATGGGGTAGCCTCGGCACCTTGGAAACCGCGACTAAATTTCGCATCGGCTCAGTGCCGTATCTGAACGCCGCCCCGCTCACCCGTGGCTTGGAAAGCGAATTAATCTTCGCCACCCCCGCCCGGCTCGCCGAAATGCTGCGGCGCGAGGAATTGGATGCTGCGCTGGTCAGCATTACGGAAGTGCTGCTCCAAGATCGGTACGACCTCCTCGACGGCGTGGCCATCGCGTCGCTCGGCGAGGTGTATAGCGTGCTGCTGGCGCACCGGCGGCCGCTCGGCGAGGCGCGCGAGATTTTCTGCGACCCCGCATCCCTGGCCAGTGTCAACCTGCTGAAAGTGCTGCTGGCCGAGCGCGGGCTGCGGCCACAATTCAAGCTCCTGGAAGATTACGCCGCCGCGCCAGAAAAGGACTTTGTGCTGCTCATTGGCGACCGCGCGATTGAATTCCAGCGCACGCCCCACGCGCACGAAATTTTCGATCTGGGCGCGGCCTGGCTGGAACAGACGCAACTTCCGTTTGTCTATGCGGGCTGGGCGCTGCGGCGCGGGATCGAAAACCGCGAGCTGCGCCGGGAACTCAAGGCCGCCAAACGGTTTGGCCTGGACTCTCTCGACGCAATCATTGAAACGCGCACGGAGTTCGACGAGGATTTTCGGCGCGACTATTTCGAGTGGCATATCCACTTCCATCTGGGCGAGGATGAAAAGCGCGCCATTGGCCGATTCGGTGAACTGCTTCAAAAGCATCACCTCGGCCCGGTGTTCCCGCCGCGGTATGTTTAATTCTGGTGGATTTTCCGGCGGAGTGCGGGACGGTGACGCGCAGCACGCACTGAACTCCAAAACGCTGCCATATTGATTCATACGCATTCTGGCTCGCGAAGCTGCTGCTGGCCGCAGACCCGCGCTCCAAGGCCAAGTTAAGAAACAGCCCATTTTCCGCAGTTGCATCCGTCAGAACCGGGTATATCTTGTAGCGAACAAGGCAGCGTAAAGCACAAGGAGGATATGAAAACGAAATTGCGCATACTGAACTTGGAGGATAACGAGGCGGACGCGGAGCTGACCCAAGCCATGCTTACCTCGCGGTGGCCGCACAGCGAATTGGTCCGCGTGGATACCCGCGCCAATTTCCTCTCCCAACTTGAGGGCCAGAAGTTCGATCTGATCTTTTGCGATTACACCATGCCCGGGTTCAACGGACGCGAAGCCTTGGTCCTCGCCCGGAAAAAATGCCCGGAAACTCCCTTTCTGTTCATTTCCGGCACCATCGGCGAGGATGCGGCCATTGAGGCGCTTAAGAATGGCGCCACGGACTACGTGCTCAAGCACCGGCTGACGCGCCTGATCCCGGCCGTGGATCGCGCCTTGCGCGAGGTGGAGGAGCGGGCCGAACGCGAACGCGCCGAACGGGCGATGCGTCAGTCCGAGTACAAATACCGGGAAGTCTTCGAATCCCTGGCCGATGCCGCCTTTCTCGTGGACGCCCGGACCGGAAAAATCATTGATACCAATCGCTGCGCCGAGAAAATGCTCGGCTGCCAGCGCGACGAGATTTTAGGCCGCAAGATTTCCCAGGTGCTGGCAGTGATGGGCAAGGCCGGAGCCGACGACACCGTGCCATTTGACTGCGCCATGACCCGCGCCAATGGCAGCGCCCTCCAAGTGCGGGTGCACACCTCGCGGCTCACGCTCCACGCGCATCCCCTGGTGCTGCGCCTGTGCCGGGACTTAACCACAAGTCCCAAATCCGAATCCCCGCAATCCGAATCCCGAAGTGAGTTTTCCGCAACTTTGGAAAAGTGAGGTTGCATTCGGCCATTGGATTTCGAACTTCGGGCTTAAGCGGAGGGGAAAATAATGCGTGATGCGTGATGCGTGAACTCGAAAAATGGAGTCAAATTGCCTGCTGCCCCGCCGCCGGTGCCGCAACCCGGAGGGTTGCAAGCAGGTAGCCGCAAAACCCTTCACTGCCCGGCGTGTGCCACGGGCTTTGCTTTGAGCGCGGCGAAGATGCTCTCAAAAATCCAGCGACCGTCGTCACTGCCCAGGATCGGTTCGCACGCGCGCTCGGGATGGGGCATGAGCCCGGCCACGTTGCGGCCTGCGTTGCAGATGCCGGCGATGTTTTGCAGCGCCCCGTTCGGGTTTGCCGAGTCGGTCACGTTTCCGCCCGCATCGCAATATTGCCACAGGATCTGCCGTCCGGCTTGGAGCTGCGCCAGCGTGGCTTCGTCCGCAAAATAGCACCCCTCGCCGTGGGCGATGGGCAGGCGCAGCAGCTTGTCCGCCGGAATCCGGTTGGTGAAGGGTGAATCGGCCGCCACGGTTTTCAGATGGATGTATTCGCAGTGGAATTGCAAATCGCGGTTGCGAATCAGCGCACCGGGCAGCAGGCCAGCCTCGGTCAACACCTGAAAACCATTGCAAATCCCCAGCACCAGGCCGCCCTGGTCGGCGAATTGCTTCACCGCCTGCATCACCGGACTGAACCGCGCAATCGCCCCGCAACGCAGATAATCGCCGTAGCTGAAACCGCCGGGCACAATCACGGCCTCGGCGTCGCCCAGCGAGGCGTCCTTGTGCCAGACCAGCCGTGCCGAGTGGCCAAGCAAGCGCACGGCATGGACGGCATCTTGGTCGCAGTTGCTGGCGGGAAATTGGAGAACGGCAAAATTCATACGAGGGTGGAGGGTGGAAAATCAAGGATGGCCAGGAACTTCGGACGGCGCGAGCCATCCTGCATCTTCCAGCTTCTATCTTCGCGTTGCCTCACAGCAGTTATTCGATTTCGAGGCGGTAGTCTTCAATCACGGGATTGCTCAACAGCCGGTGCGCCGCCTCGTTGAGAGCCTGTTGCGCCGCCGCCCGATCCATGCCGGGCGCCAGATCAATCTCGATGTACTTGCCGATATGGACCCCGGCCACGCCGGTGTAGCCCATTTGGGCCAGGGCGTTCTGGACGGTTTTGCCCTGCGGATCCAGGACGGCCTTTTTCGGTGTGATGATAATTTTGGCTTTCATGCGCGCGACGATGCAGTTTGGGGGAGAATCCCCGGCGAGGCGAGCCCAAAAGTTCACCCAGCCTGGAACAGTTCATACTTGGCCTGGCTTGGCCAAAGCGCCCAGAAAATTCGTAACCGGATAATTCGTTTGACAGTTTAACGGCGGTTGTTACGGTGAGTTTTGAAATTGGAAGATGTTTAACTTATTTTCCGTCCAGTGTTGACGGGAGGCAAAGCAGGCATATGTATGAAGAATAACAAGTTTGCGGCCGGTTTGGAAACGGCCGTTTTGGCGACGGGTGTAGCGGTCATCCTGGTTGCCGGTTGCGCCCCGCATCAAACTCAGACCACGGCACCCGGCACCGTGGCCACGGCTGGCCAGGTGAAATTTGCCGTGCTCTCGGATCTGCACTTCAACCCGTTCCTGTGCGCCAATCAGGCCTATACGAATCTGGCTGGCCCACCAATAACTGCCTGGGCCAGCACGTTTGCGGCTTACGAGGCGGGGGTGAGCGACGGGCTGGATCGCCCGGGACAGGATTCGAGTTGCCAGTTGATCCGGCGAACCTTGCGCAACTTGACCAATCGTTGCACGGACCTGGCTTTTGTCCTTTGCACGGGGGACAATTTTGCCCACCAAGAGCAACTGGAGGACGCATTGCGCGGCGACAGCGAATGGTTTCAGCAATATCAGAACTCCGCCGCCGTGCGCAGCAATTACCTGGTGAATGCGGAAGGCATGGTCGCGGAAATGCTCAAGGAGGCGGGCCTGACAAATGTTTATCCGACCTTGGGGAACAACGATGCCCTCGGCGATTACACGGAACCGAGTCCGGCGCTGCTGGGCGCGTTTGCGCGCGCGTGGAGCGTCTGCACGCCGCCGGGCACGCTCGGGCAGAGTTTTGCAACTCTTGGCTGCTATGCCGCACAGCCGCCGGAGTTGAGCGGCTGCCGGATCGTGGCTTTCGACAGCAGCTTCTTCAGCGCCAGCGACTGGCACCTCCAAGACCCGGGGGCCGATCCGCGGCGTTCGCAGGCCACGCTCGACTGGCTGACCCAAACACTGGCCGGCAGCGACGAGCCGGCGCTCCTGCTGTTTCATATCCCACCGGGCTTGGATTACTATCAATTGTTGCGGGACCGCTCGGTGCCGCTTTGGGCCGAGCCATGGGGCGGACCGTTCCTGAATTTGGTGGCCAGCAACCACAGCCGGCTGGCCGGCTCGTTTTGCAGCCATACCCATAACGATGAGGTCCGACTGCTTTACGCACAGCAGCAGCCGGTGCATTATTTCCACATCTCGCCTTCGGTGAGCCCGGTGCATGGCAATTCGCCGGCCTACCAGATTTTCACGGCAACCACCGGCGGTAGGATGGTGGATTACTCCACCTATTATTTGTCGAATTTCCCTGCCACGAATGAATGCTGGCAGCGAGAGTACGACTTCTCCGACTTCACGCGCGACGGTTACAAGGCGAGGACGCTGGCCGGGGCATTCTTCACCGGCGCCGCCGCCGCGACTAACCGGAACCAGTTTTATCGGTGCTATTACGCGCCGGGGCTGGTGTCGCCGGAAGATCCGGCGAAGTTCTGGCAAGCCGCGCATTTGGAAACCGCGCCGCAACCGTAAGGATTCTGCGCAGAATTGGTTCATCCCTGCAGCTGACGGCAAAAACCACAGACGAAGCGGAAACAATTAATGCGGCCAATGAGCTCCAGGCCATGCGCAACGTGGGCGATAGTCCCGCCACTTATCACGCCGTTATGTTCCGTCCGGCGGCACCTAAACCCGCCCCCGCCGAAAAGCAACATTGACCGCGGCTTGACTTGTGCCCGGCCAGAGCGAATCTTCCGTCCATGCCAGTCCACTTTTCGCGTTTTGGCGCTCTCACTTTCGCCATCATCATCGCGGCCAGTCTTCCCGCCGCGCCGGCCGCGCCGGCCAACGGCGTCACGGTGGTGCCGAACGAAGTCGCCCACCGCGTGGATGTGCTGGTGGATGGCCAGCCGTTCACTTCCTACATCTGGCCGGAGACGTTGAAAAAGCCGGTGCTGTTTCCGCTGCGCACGGCCAGTGGCACGATTATCACGCGCGGCTTTCCGCTCGAACCGCGGCCAGGCGAGCGGGTGGATCATCCGCATCATGTGGGGCTCTGGCTCAATTACGAAAGCGTCAACGGCGTGGATTTCTGGAACAATTCAACGGCTCTGCCGCAAGAACAACAGGCGAGGATGGGCACGGTGGTGCATCGGCGCATTGTAAAAGCGAGCGGTGGAACGAACCTAGGTGAACTGGAAGTGGAGCTGGATTGGGTGATGCCCGACGGCCAGCCGGTCCTGCACGAGACGGTGGATTTTATCTTCCGCGCCGGGTCGGGCCGGCGCGTGGTGGACCGGATTTCCACGCTTACCGCCTTGAGCAAACCGGTGGTGTTCAAGGATACTAAGGACGGCTTGATCGGCCTCCGCGTACGGCGGGAACTTGAGCAGCCCTCAAACGAAGCGGTGACGTTCACTGACGCGAGCGGTCGGCCCACAACGGTCAAAGCCATGGACACCAACGGCGTGAGCGGATTATATCGCAGCAGCGAGGGCAAGACCGGAGACGCGGTTTGGAGTACGCGCGGACGCTGGGCGATGTTGACGGGCAAGGTAAATCAGGAAAGGATCACGCTGGCCATGCTTGACCATCCCGAAAATATTGGATTTCCAACCTACTGGCACGCTCGCGGCTACGGCTTGTTCGCCGCCAATCCGCTCGGTCAGGAAGTTTTTAGCAAGGGGAAGGAAAAACTGAACTTTACCCTGCAGCCAAAACAATCGGCCACGTTCCGGTATCGCTTAGTCATTGCCGATGGCCCCACCACGCCTGATCAGGTGGAAGTCCAATATCGCCAATTTGTGGATGAAGTGAAATAGACCATTGCCCATTGGCTCACCACCCGAAGAAGCGATAAGGGTCATCCCATTCGGTCGGCCTGGTAACATAGAGGCCGTCGAGCCAGCGGCCGATGGTTGGATCCGCGATTGGCTTTTTGACGAGCGATGATCCTGGGGAGGAAGCCACCGGTTCGCTAAACCGTTTCAACAGCGGCGTGGTGCCGGAGATGCCGAGGTTTCCCAGCAGCCGGCTGACCGCGAACGAAGTGCGCCCAAACGTGCGACGCTGGTTGAAGTGCTCTGGGCTCGGGTCGAACTGCCACGGCGGGAGTTGGCAGAAAACGACGTTGCCTGTGGTCGCCAAGACTCCGTCGCCATAGACCGTCGCGCCCCCCATGACCAAGGGCAGGGTGCGCGGATCCCGATTATGCACGTCCGCCGGTGCCAGTCCCGCCAGCAGCGATGCGGTACTGAAAGCAGGGAAAAAAGCCGCGATATGCTCCGCGGTCTTCGTCGTCACCTTGCCTGGCAGGAACGAGTTGGCTTCCGCTTGGTTCAATCCGAGGGCCAGGACGCGGCCTCCCGCCTGCACCCAAACAGCGATGGCCGGACTTTGGGCTTCGAGATCGTGGCCCACTCCGGGTCCCACTACCAACACCTGATCGGTCGTGAGCGGCTCGCCCTTGAAAGGCGCGGCTTCTACGCCGCAGGCCGCCAGCCAAGTCAGACCATTGGGTTCACCCGCATAAACCGCTGTGCGCTTGGGAAACTCGCGGGTGAGTCGCCCGCGCTCCGGATTGGGTTCAGCGGCGTAAACCGCCGCGCGCTGCGGGGCTGGCTGCCAGTCGTTGACGTAACGGAGGATGTTGCCTACCAAGGTCTCCGCCGCTGGGTCGCTCTCGGTTCGCGCCGTCACGTCCATCTGGCAGAAGAGGATCATGCCGCGGCCTTCGCGGTACTCCAGCAATGGGCTATACTGCAGGGCGTAGCCGCCATCAAGGATCGGGAGGAAGTTGCCCCGGGTCGGCTTCTCGATCAGCACCGAGGCGACGTTGCCCCAATTGCCGCAGCGCCACAGCCGGGTGACGTCCAGTCCGCACCAACTTACCGTGGGTGCTCCGTTGAATTGCGGATTCAGTCTATAGTCCAGCGTGGGCGGCAGCAGGCTGGAAGCTCCGCGCCAGTCGCGCAGGTCTTCAGCCTTGAGGCCCGCCAGCAGCGGGCTATCCGCTACGCGCGGCCAAACTCGACGCAGTCCGTATTCCTCGACCCGGAAGCCGAGTCGCTGCTCCAGCACTTGGGGGGTCTGCTCGAAAACAACCACTTTCAGTCCGTCTTGCACCGGCTGGAGAACCGGCGCCAGGCCATCCACGGTCAGTGCATCTTTGCCGATCAACAGCACATCAAAGCCCGAAAGATCCGCGGCGGCATCCACCGGTTGGCAGGTGACGCCCAAGTCGGCCAGTAATTTGGTGGTCTGGCCGGCCGGGTCAAACAGCGCTATCTTCGAGCGCAGGTGTGGTGGTGCCGAACGCGGGAGGACTTGCAGGGCGAAGGCGTCTTTCTGGTTCTCTCCGGTGCTGAACCGGAAGCCAGCGGTGATCTGATAATCGCCCGGCTCCAACTTGGCCGGCAGTTTGAGTCGCAACGGAACGCGCGTTTGGCCGCCGGGTGCTATCACCACCTGTTGGTCACTCCCAACGGCTGATCCCAGGTTGGCCGACCACTGAACGACAGCGGACACTGCCCGGCGGGAGTTGTTGATCAGGATGAGCTGCTTCTCAACCAGATCGCCGGGAAAGAAGATGTGGTCCTTGGTGGTGAAGTGCTCCGGTTTACCTGCGATCCAGCCCAACAGCGGCTGGTTATTACGGAGCAACGACTCGGCTGTGGGGGTGGGAGTCCAGTCGGAACGCTGGTAAGCCAGGTCGAAGCGCGCGTAAGTTCGGTCAATGAAGTCCGGGCTGTAACCGGGCCGCTGCAAATTCTCCCAATCCACCGGGAGATTCTGACGGCGAGGCTGGAATCCGTCGCGCAATTTCCAGAAGCGATCAAACTCCCAGGGTGAATTGCCCGACAAACCCCAGGTGCGGAAGGCGCGCCAATTGTCGGTCATGTAGGCAGCTTGCACTGGCTGCAATTCGTCTAAGCGCGCATCGCCCACCGGGGAGGGATAGTCCCAGCGGAACCAGCCGCTCCCCTTTTGAAATTGCCGGGCCTCCCAGCGCAGGTTGGCTTTTTCCCGATCGCTGATTCGGTAGGCCGCGTCGCCGAGGAACTGGGCGTTCCATTCGGCGAGACAATACTCCCATGGCACGGCGGCGCTGCCAAACTCCCGGCGGCCGTGATACCAGCCGCGATACATGGTCCAATCCCAGCCAAACGGCGCGCCATACTCAACCAGCACCAGCGGTTTGACGCCCGCGGTTGACCAATGCTCGAACCAGTCATCCAGTTCCTGCACCGGCGCAAAGTTGGGGTAGAAGTTCAGGGTATAGACCGCGCTAAGATTACCCGAAGAATGATGATAAACAACTCGCGTCGGGTCCAGGCGCTGGACGATGGCCTCGGCGCGCAGCGCGAGTTTGGCGTTATTGCGAGCCCACTGGTCCCGGGCATCGCCCAGCCCGTCTATCATTCCGGGGTTCATATCCTCGTTGTAACCGGTGGCATTGTGGCTCATGGCATAGGCCACCACCGAGGGATGGCTCCCCGCGACGTGCGTATAAAACGCCGCGTGGCGCGCGTAGCCATTGGTCTGGTCGGCGTCCGGCGTCTTCCAATCATAGGCGCTGAAGTGCGGCTGCGACAGCGACACCAGCATCCCCGTGTCGTCTGCGGCGTGCAGGATTTCCGTGAAACTCAAATGCGAGCCGGGTTCGCAGCCATAGTTATGAGTGTAAACCAAGTTGATCCCGAAGCTCTTCAGGCGCTCGAAACTTTCCCTCGCTGCCGCGTACGTCGCCAGGGCGGCGCCTGCTTGGGCGTTGTCCATCGGCAGCAGCGACAGATACAGCCGGGAGCCGTTGAGGTAGAAATCACGGCCCTGGCTCCAGAACTCCCGGAAGCCAAACCGCACCGGAATGGCGGTGTCCAGCATCTGGTCATGTGCGTCGAGGAGCGACACCTCGGCGTCGTATTGGTTTTCCGGCGTATGGATGTCCCAGAGCTTGGGTGGCTTCCATGACGCTGCGAACTTCGCGCGGCCCTCTGTCAGCTCGCGCTCAGTGAACATTGGACCAGTGAACTCCGTCACTGGCTGGCCGTGATCGCTGATTCGAGTTCGCAGCTTGTAGCGTCTGTCGTCTGCCAATCCCTGCACTTCAGCCGCGAACGCAATCTGGTTTTGGCGGAACGAAGTCTCGATCTTGACCGCGGAAAGTCGCGCCCCAGCCGGTTCGCCGATCAGCCAGACGTCGCCGCAGAGACCACGGCGTTCGACGGTGCCCGCCTTTTGTTTGCGGGTGTTGGTGTCGTTATAGGATTCCAGCACAACTTTGAGCGGCAACGCCATCACCCGCAGGCTCAGGATGTGTGTGGCGCCCGGGCGGACCGCTGCGGAAAGATCGACCTGGCCGGCGGGAAAGCGGAGCGCGCCCACCTTCTGGCCATCAACATAAATTTCCGCATAGGAATTCAGGTATTCCGCCTCCAAGGCGATGCGCCGTCCAGCCCAGTTTTGCGGAATGGCGATGGTGCGCTCATACCAGGCGCTCTGAACCTCGCTCAGCTTGGTGCGCTTCCAACTTGGGTCAGGGTAGAGCGTCTGATAGTCATTCCGCAGGTAGTCCTGGGAGCCGGGCCAGCAAGCGGGCACCTTGTAGTAGCCCCAAGCCACTGTGGGCACTTGCCGGGATTCCTCTGCCGCCGGCTGCCAGCGCCACAGCCCATTGATGCACAGGCGCTCACGAGTCGAGGTGGTCTCGCGGAAAGCTGTGGACGCATCCCACACGGCTTTGACCCCCGGCGGCAGGATCGCGTCTGGTTGGTCTTGCGCCGCACTCAGGCAGGACAGCGTGAGTACCCACCACGCCACCACCAGGAGCCCGGCTGACGAAAGTTTTGCGATGGGGGCTCCTGCGGGTGGAAGCTCGGCGGATAGATTGGAGTTTGCCGTGGTCATGCCCACAGTTATTACGTTTTCTCCGGATTGGTCAAGCGAAGGCCGGGCGTCGGTTCTCTGAACCGCGTAGCAACCGACGTGAGGAGGCTTTATTTGAGAGCGGAAAATTCACTTAAGTCATTTTAGACTTTCGCCGATAAGCTTGCTCGGTGTGTTCCGAAGCGGCTACCAGGTGGCTTTCACCTGCGGCAAATTTGTTTGCCGGCCAGGAACAAGGTGCAAAATCGAAAAACGGAAGTGGAGAAATTTTATGTATAAAATTGAAAAGAAGACGTCGGGCTATTTGCTGACCTTTGCCGGCCATATGGACGCGCAAGAGATGCAGAATTGGGTCAACGAATCACAACGGGCGCTCGTTGGCGCACCCGCTAGTTTTTGTGTGATCGTTGACATGCGCAGCCTTGTGCCCCTGACTCCGGAGGCCCAGAAATTCATGGTCCAGGGGCAGCAACTTTACCAGCAAAGCGGCATGAAGCGTTCTTCCGTGGTGGTAAACAACGCAGTTACCGCCATGCAGTTCAAGCGTTTGGCGCAACAGTCGGGGATTTACCAGTGGGAACGGTATTTCGACGGCAGCCTGCCCGGCGTATTCGAAGCCGCCATCGCTTGGGGACGCGATGGGCTGGATCCGGATGTCTAGCGCGGCTTCGGCCAAAAGAAAATGGGGTGGTTTTGCCCACCCCATTGCGGTTTGATGCTGAACTTGAGCCGGGATTCTCCGGTCAGGCTTTGGCGTTCAACTGACCGCGGTCGCTGTCCACCACGTTTTCCTGCGGCGGAACCGCTTGTGCCTGGCTGGCGGATTTCTCCGCAGCCAGTTTTCGCACCGCCTGCTGATCGCCCTTCGCCGCTTCGGCTTTGGTCTGGGCGGCGGTTTCCTTGGCTTCCTGAAGCGCGGACTGCTGAGTCGTTGTGCTGGTTATTGTCATATTTATTTCTTTCATTAGTTTTGTTGCCGGCCTCCTTCTTTCGGTCAAATGCGCCGGAGCTTTAGCGCCATCCGGCGGAAAACAGCGGGAGGCACTTTTGACAACCCTCTCCTTGTGGCGGTTCTGCTTGCCGCTCCGCTTCCCTGAACGCTATTCCTGTTTGTGACGGTGAAGGGTTTGGTCCCGCATAAACGCACATTTGCCGACTCATAATGCTCGGTGCCGGCGGTTCGGGGCGGCGCGGCTCTCCTGGTCGCGGGGCGACTCGTGACGGTAGTCGTGGGTTTTAACCCTTGTCCATTACCCACAACTTGTTCCGACCCCGTCAACCGGGCTGTGATTCCGTGAACTTCCGCCCCACCAATGCCCAACCCGTTGGCATCGTTCGGGCTTACGCCGCCTGCGGATGCTGCCAGGCCGCCCGGTAGGGACGGCGCAGCAGGGCGGTGGCTTCCGGATCGCCCGCCACCACGCGTCGCGCCGGATCATAGCGCAGCGTCCGGCCCACCTTCATGGCAAGGTTCGCGAGGATGCAACTGGCCGTGGAAATGTGCCCTTGCTCGATGTCGGCGACCGGCCGCGTGCGCCGCTCGATGGCGGCGAGAAAATCCAGCATGTGCCGGCGCGTGGCCGGCGCGGCGTTCAGCTCGATGTCTTTCTCTGTCAAGTCTGCGGGGTATTGCTCTCGCTCATAGACGCAGTCGAAATGAAGCGGTTGGGAACTGCCATCCGCCGGAATGAAATCCCCGCGCATGGTGCTGATTTTGAGGGTGCCCTTTTCCCCGTGAATGAACAGCGCCCAGGGATAATCGGGGTCGGGCGCGATACCCCAGGTGCGGTGTTGCCAGACGGCGTTGAAGCCATCGAATTCGAGGATGGCCGTTTGGGTGTCCGGGATGTCCGATTCGCCCCCTGGCTGCACATAGATGCCGCCGGCGGAACTGACCGCTTTTGGCCAGCCCAAGTTCAGCAGCCAGCGCGCCCCGTCAAACATGTGCACACACATGTCCCCGACAATGCCGTTGCCATATTCCATGAATCCCCGCCACCAGCCCCGGTGCGGGAGGCCTTCGTAAGGCCGCAGCGGCGCCGGGCCAGTCCACATTTCGTAGTCCAGAAAATCGGGCACCGGCTGGACCGTTCGGTTCTCCTGCGAGCGCATCGGGTAATAGCAGCACATTTCCACCAGCCCGACTTTGCCGAGCAGTCCGGCGTCCACGACTTGCTTTTTTGCCGCGATCCAATGCGGCGTGCTCCGGCGTTGCGTGCCCACCTGCACCACGCGACCCAGTTTGCGGGCCGTCGCCAGCATGGCCTCGCCTTCCAGGACATCCGCGCTGATGGGTTTCTGACAATACACGTCCGCGCCCGCCTCCATCGCGGCGATGGCCAGCAGCGCATGCCAATGATCCGGCGAGCCGATCAGCACGATGTCGAGATCCTTTTCCCGGAGCATTTCGCGGAAGTCCTTGTAGCTGCGCGGCTTCTTGCCGGACTTCTGGCGCTGGGTGGCCATTTCCACCGCGCCGGCCAGCAGGTGCTGGTCCACATCGCAAATCGAAACCACTTCCGCCGGCGTCACCTGGAGCAGCCGCCACAAATCGCTCTTGCCATACCAGCCCGCGCCGATCAACCCCACGCGCTTGGGCCGGCCATGAACCAGGTCGAGAGCGTCCGCCCCGAGCGCGGGAAACGTCGCCAAGGCCGTCAGGGCGGCGCCCGACTTGAGAAAGCGACGGCGGCTGATGTTGAAAGGCACGTTGGAAACCGGAGTGCCAAGCATGGGTTTCATGCCCGCAGTATGAACCACCGGCCATGCGGAGCGCAATCCCCATGCGTGCGGAGCGCCGGCCTCCGGCACGGCTCGACGGAAATGGCATCGTCATCGCGCCGAATCAGAGGCCGGCGCTCCGTCCGTCATGGCTTTGCAATAGTGTCATACTCGATATGGCAATCTGTTCGCCTCATGGTTTCAACCCAAACTGCAATTCCGCCAATCGCCGGTACAGGCCATTTTCCTGCCCCTGTAATTCGGCGTGCGTGCCGGATTCCACCAGTAACCCGTCCCGGATGACCAGGATGCGATCCGCGCGCCGCACGGTGGCCAGGCGATGGGCGATCATAAAGGTGGTGCGCTGCTCCATGAGCCGGTCCAAGGCCAGTTGCACCAGGCGCTCGCTCTCGGAATCCAGCGAGCTGGTGGCTTCATCCAAAATCAGGATGGCCGGGTTTTTCAGGATGGCTCGCGCGATGGCCACCCGCTGCCGCTGGCCGCCCGAGAGCTTCACGCCGCGTTCGCCCACCAACGTTTGATATCCTTCCGGGAAGGGCGCAATGAATTCGTGCGCGTGCGCCTGTCGTGCCGCTTCCATGATTTCAGCTTCGGTGGCGCCGGGTCGGCCGTAGGCGATATTTTCGTAAATCGTGCCGCCAAACAGCAGGGCTTCCTGCGGTACGATGGACATCTGGTTGCGCAGCCAGGCCAGTGGATACTCCGGCGCCGGGCGGCCATCCAGCCGGATTTCACCCGGCTGTGGATCATAGAAGCGCAGGAGCAGGGCTATGATGGTGGATTTGCCGGAGCCGCTCGGGCCGACCAGCGCGATCTTCTCGCCGGGACGCACCGCAAATGAGATGCCCTTGAGCACCTCCATTTCAGCCCGGGAAGGATAACGAAAGTGGACATTGCAGAACTCCACTTCGCCACGCAATGGCGGGGCGGAATGGGTTGAGGGTTGAGGGTAGAGAGTTGAGGGTGCGGAAGTTCTCGGCGGCTCCGGCAACGGGGGCAAGGATGAGTCACTGACTTCCGCCCCCCGCCCTCTGACCTCTGAGCTCCGATCTCTTTCGGAAAGTGAGGATGCGGATGAAGGGAGCGCGGCCACATCAAATTCCGGCGTTTCGCGCAGCAGTTCGCGGACGCGCTGCGAGGCGCCGACGGCTTTTTGCAACTGGCTGTACAGATCGGCGAACTGGCCCATGGCGCCTGCCACGAACGCGGTGTAGAGCACGAAGCGCGTCATCTCACCGAGACTGATGCGTCCGCTTTGCAACAGCGACGCGCCGGACCACAGCACCACCACGATGCAGCCGAACAAAGCGAACACGATGAAGGCGATGAACGCGCCGCGCAACCTGGCTCCGTGCAGCGCCACGCGCAGATAGGCGTCCATGCTCCGGCCATAGCGAGCGATCTCAAAGGCTTCGTTGACGAACGCCTTCACATTGAAGATGCCTTGCAGCGTTTCCTCCACAATGGTGCCCGTCTCGGCGAGTTTGTCCTGGGCTTCGCGGGAATTCCGTCGCAGTTTGCGTCCGAACACCACGGCCAGCGCGATGACCGGCGGCACGGCGCTGAGCATGATGAGTGTGAGGCGGGCCGACGTGGCGGCAATGAGCAGGATGCCGCCCAGGAGGATCAGGGATTGCCGGAGGAACTGGGGCACCACCATGATGAGCGTGGCCTCGATCTGGGTGAGGTCGGCGGACAGGCGGCTGTTGAGTTCGCCCACGCGGCGCTGGCCGAAGAAGCTCATGGGCAGGCAGATCAGCCGGCCGTAGGTGTCGCGACGCAAATCGGCCAGGGCACTCTGGCCGACCCGGGTCATGGTGGTGGAGTGAAAATAGGAGCTGGCGGCCTGCACCGCGAGTATGCCCAGCATGACCAGCGCCACGAAGTTAATCCCGTGCGGCAGCCAGGCCGGACCGCGAACCTGCGTGCCTGGCACGGCCGCATCCATCAGGCTGCCGGCAAGGAATGGAAAGCACAGGCTCAACAGGCTGGATAAAATCAGCGCGCCGCAGGCGGCGGCCAGCAGGCCGCGATACGGTCGCAGGTAAGACAGAAGGATGGCGGCCTCGCGCAGGCTGTCCCGCGTGAGTTTGGCTTTCGGCAAATCCAGATCCAACCTGCGTGCCATGCCCGGCATCGTCGCAAACGCCGCCCCCGCCCGCAAGGTTGTAGCGCTCCGCCTGTAGCGCTCCGCCGAATGAACAGCCGGTCAAATGCCGGGTCTAAGCCGGGGACCATGTGGCAGACTTTTAACGCCAAGCCGCCACGCCGCAAAAGCGCAAGGAAAAGCCGAGCCGCTGATGGCGTAGGGAAATATTCCGGTTTTATTCCCCTGTCCCACATTCCTTTGACAACCCTGGCGGGGCCTTTTCAGCGCCGTTGGCCTTTGCGCGTTGAATTCCAACTGCGTGGATTCGCCTCGTGTCTATTTCACAAAAGTTTTACGCTGAATTTACGCGCGTCTGACATTTCTATTGGCCAACGCGCAATCCTGTGGAAATGAACATCAAGCTCCTTCTCTGCCTGGCGCTCGGTTTGTGTGGCGGATCGCGGGCATCCGCGCGGGCCGTGCGTCTGTGGAGCGATGACGAATTGATGAAGGCGTCCAATTTGGTGGTCGTCGGCCAGCCCATTGCGATGCAAGATTTGAACGAGACCAACTCACTGGGTTGGTCCTCAACCGCAACGTTCCAGCCAAGATTTCGCGGGGTGGAAACGCCCTTCAAGGTGCTTGAGGTCAAAACCACGATGTTCGAGACTGACGAACCGGCCCAGCACATGTGGTCGCCGCAAAGCGGGAAGAAATATCGGGTGCTTTGCGAAAAGACCTTCAAACTGGTGGTTAAGTAAAGCAGACACCAACCATGAAAACCAAACTCCTTTTCCTTGCGCTCGTTCTGAGGGGCACGACAAGGTTGCTGGCAGTTGCGCTGCTGATTGCGCTGCCCAGCCGGATACAAGCTCAATACGATTACACAACCAATGAGCAAACCATCACCATCAAAAAATATACCGGTCCTGGTGGCGCGGTCGTCATCCCGGAGACGATAGATCGCCTGCCCGTCGTCAACCTTGCAGCTTACGCATTTTCGGGCGATGTCTCCATTACCAGCGTCGTGATCCCTGACTCCGTCACGAATGTCGGTGTCGGAGCATTCACTTATCTGGACACCCACAGTCGGCTGACCGAACTCAAGCTTGGCCGAAGAGTGGCTCGAATTGAGAAAGGCGCCTTCAGCGGTTGCGACCAACTAACGAACATTACGATTCCCGAGAGCGTTGCCAGCATTGGTGCCGGCGCGTTTGATTTTTGCACTAGCTTGGTCGAAATCACCATCCCCGCCAGCGTCGCCAATATCGAAGAAGGGGCGTTCAATGCCTGCCTTAGCCTGAAGGCGATCACAGTGGATGTAGGCAATCCGGCTTACTGCCGCGTGGAGGGTGTCTTGTTTGACAAGAAGCGGGCCCGGCTGTTGCGATTCCCGGGCGGCAAAGCAGGAGATGATATCATCCCCAACGGCGTCACGAACATTGCGCATCTGGCGTTATGGAATTGCCCGCATCTGACCAGTATCACCCTGCCTGAGGGCGTCACTTCGATTGGCGACGAAGAATTTGCCGCCTGCGGCAGGCTCGTCAAGGTAACCGTCCCGGCGAGCGTAACGAGCATCGGACAGAATGCGTTCAACTCGTGCGTATCAATGGAGGGAATCTATTTTTTGGGAAACGCGCCGGACTATGGCGAATTATGGCGCGGCGGGCGCGCCAGGGGGCTGGGTGGCCTCGATAGTGGAACGGTGTATTATCGGCAGGGCAAAACGGGTTGGGGGACAAATTTTGGCGGCCGTCCGACCGCGTTGTGGAAACCATAACTTCGTGAATTATGAAATTCAAATTCCTCCTTTGTCTCTCGCTTGCCCTGATCGGCTTAAGCCTCCCAGCATTTGGGAAAGATGACTCACAGGCGCCAGAATCATCCACGAATGTTCTTCTGTGGCCGACCATGGATTACACCAATTTCCTGGCCGGCTATCCCAACGAAGCGCGGCGGGCGGGATTGTGGAAATATTTTCTGGCGGTGGAACACGAAGCCAAAATGTTTGCGGGGACAGAAAAGAATTGGAAGCCGATCAACTCGGTGGTTCTGGGCCAGGGTATTCCGATCTATGTTTCCACTGGCAGAATTCGTTTGAACGCCAATACGGACTGGGCGATGTTTCACGAGATCTTTCACGATACTTTCGGCCGCAGCCCGTTTAACAGCGGCACGGACAAAGCTTGGGCGGAAGCCTTTTGCGATGCCTTCCGGTACATGATGGAGAAGAAGTATCTGCCGGATCCACGCACCAAGTGGTTTGCAAAAGTGGATCATTTTGCCGACGAAACCTACGAGCAGGTGATGGCCAAAAGCGGCGACAAGCATTTTGACCAAACCTATGTTTATCCTGCTTCCCTGATTGTCCGCAAAGCCAATCGAGACCTGGCGCAGTTTCGCGTGCTGTGGTTTGAACTTGAACGGCTGCGGGAAACCAAAGGCACGGACGTCCTCAACGCCTACTTCGGCTACAATATGCAAAACGGCAGGCCGCTGTAACCCGCATGAATCCCAACCCTCCCAGCTTGCCGTGCACACTATTTGCCACCTATTATCTGGCGACTGCTTGGTCGCTGACGCTGGCTAGAAATGCATTCTCCCTTTAGTGACCACGGTTGCGGCTCGCCTCACATCAGCACCTTCCGCTCGCGATCAGCCTTGCGCAGCTTTCGCGTCAGATCGAGGCAGAGCTGCTCCAGCAATTTGATCTTGAGGGCGGGATACGCCTTGCCCAGCGCGGTAAAGTCCTCGAGGCTCAGCGAAAGACACTCGACCTCCGTCTCGGCGACAATGTTGGCGGAGCGCGGCGCGCCGTCCAAGAAGGCCAGTTCGCCGAAAGACATGCCGGGCGAAAAGCTCACCAGCCGGTGGCCTTCATCGCCGGGCAGGTAAACGTTCACCAAGCCGCGCGCGAGCAGGAAGATCTCGCGCGCCTCGTCCCCGGCGCGGATGATGTTCTCGCCTCGCGGAATGGCGCGGCTGCGCAACAGCGGTGCGATGACTTTCAACTCGGCCGGCGTGAATCCTTTCAATAGCTGGTAGTCTCCGGGTTGCAGGCGGCCGCGGAGGAGCCGCGTGTCCTCACGTTTTTCCAGCAAGGCATTCTCACACCACTCGAGGGCGCGGTCGTGGTCCGCAAAGGAGTGAAAGTGTTGGTCGAACTCCGCCCCAAACTTCGATTTCATCATGCGGCGCAACAGCGGCAAATGCTGGTGCTGGATGAACGCCACCTTCCGGCCGGAGGCCGTGAGCTTGGTTACGAGCGAATGCAGCAAATGTCCGGCGCTTTCGTTCAGGCTGAGCACCCGGCCCAAGTCGAAGAGCAGGAATTCTACGCCGTCCAGGCGCTCCAGCACCTCCCGAATGACCGGTTCCGCCGTGGCAAACCCGAGGTTGCCCTGAAGCTGATAGACTTGGATGGCATTTTTTGAGGCGCGCAAGATCGCGTCCTCGTGCGGCTGGCGCACGCGGCTGGAGCTGAATTCCGCGCCGGTGAACTTCAAGCGGATGCTGAGCCGCCCCAACGCCGGCCGGTTGAACAAGTGCAAGTCCAGCTTCCGGGACAGTTCCTGGCAGACGCGGATGCCGCGCACGCTGTTGCCGTGGACATCCAGCCGGGGCGAAAAGACGCCGATGCCAAGTTGACCGGGCAGCACCGCCAGCACGCCGCCCGCCACCCCGCTTTTGGCTGGAATGCCGATGTGGTAGAGCCATTCGCCTGCGTAATCATACATCCCGCAGGTGCCCATCACGCTGAGGACGCTCTCCACGTATTCGCCGCGCAGCGCCTGCCGGCCGGTGAGCGGGTTTACCCCGCCGTTCGCCAGCGTTGCCGCCATCACACCCAAATCGCGGCAGTTCACGGCAATGGAACATTGTTGGAAATACATTTCGGTGGTGGGCGCGGGATCACCGGACAATTTGTCAAAGTTCCGCAGCATGTGGCCGATGGCCCGGTTCCGATGTCCCGTCTCGCTCTCGCTGCGGTAAACCGCGCGATCCAGGCCAAGCTCGCGCCCGGCATAAAGCGAGAAGGTGTCGAGCACCCGCTGAAACCGCGTGGCCGGGCTCTTTCCCGCAATGAGGCCGGCGGTGGCAATTGCCCCGGCATTGATCATCGGATTTCGCGGCCGGCCGGTGCCGGGATCGAGGCTGATGGAATTAAAGGCATCCCCGGTCGGTTCCACGCCCACCTTTTCCAGCACGGATGCCCGCCCGTTGTCTTCCAAGGCCAGGCCATACACAAAAGGTTTGGAGATGGATTGAATGGTAAATTCCTGTCGCGTGTCGCCCGTCTCATACACCGCCCCGTTCGCGGTGACCACGGCGAGGCCAAACCAATCGGGATTGGCCTTGGACAATTCGGGAATGTAAGTGGCCACTTCGCCATCCTTCACGGCGGCGCAATCGCGGTACACCCGCTCGAGAAAATCCTGGATGGGTGAGGAAATGTCGATTGGCGCGACTTTTGTTTTCATGAATGGTTTTGCTTGATTGCGGTTTGACCTGCTGGTCTTCCAGCCTCCACCGGGCGTGAGCTTGAACAAGCCGCCCCCGACTGTCAAGCCGTCCAGTGCTTCCCAATTACCCACAAATACTTTCGCTGGCGCGCGGAATTTCCTTGTCACGAACCCGCTCGGTTCGAACATCCTGCTGGAGGTTTGTCGCCTCCAAGTGCAATATTGGAACGGCCACCTTCGGATTTCGGGTTGAATTTGCCGCCTCGAAAAATTATCGTTCGGTCATGCACAGACTTGCGGTCGGGCCGTTTTGTTTCGGTCCCGCCCCTACCAACACGAACGCATGAAGCCTTTGCCCAGCCTGGCCATTTGCTTCTGCCTCTTCAACGGGCTCAGCCTGCCCCTGCGCGCCAGCGATCTGCCGGCCCATCGTGTCGGGGACGTGGCCGAGGCCGACGTCATTACGCCGGTCGCACTGGACGTGGAGGATTCCGCCGCCACCGCGGTGCTCCAGGCCGCCAAGGCCACGCAATATCCGTCCGTATTCCGTAGTTTACCGCAGATGACCAATATAATGACGCGCGATTTTCTCGCGGCGTTCGCCCAGGCGCGGACCAATTTTCTCGCCGATCTAGCCGCCGAATTTCATGCGACCAAGGTGCCGGAGACGGTCGTTGTTTCCGCAGATTTTGGCGGCCTCGTAACAGCCTTCGGGGTGGAACATCGGCGCTTTCCGGTCAGCGTTGAACTCGCCGCCGAGTGGGCGTGCGGTGGCGATGGCCAAGCCATCCAGAAGAGACTGCTGGCCTCGCTCTTGCAGGCGGCCAATCGGCCCGTGCGCCCCGACGCTTTGCCCAAAGGCATGATTGTGGGCGAAAGCGTCCGCCTGGTGCCGGTGACTGACGAACAACAAAAGCTGTCGTATGAAACCGTGCAAGCCGGCCGATTGGTTCCGGCCACCAGCCTCATGACCGTTTCCAACGTGCGGGCGTTTTATCGCCGGGCATTTCCCCCCGGGCAGCAGGTTTTTGCGCGGGCGATGGCCGACTTCATCCGGCCCAATTGCCTGCCGGATGCGCCCTTCACGGATTTAACCCGGGGCACCGCCGTATGCAACCTGCTGGTGTCCGACCATTTCGACGCCGGCGACGTCATTATCCACCGGGGTGAAAAGATGAATGCGAAAACCCTGGCCGCACTGGCGGCATTGAGTGAAAAACTGCAAGCTGGCAGCGCCAGCCCGATCACTCCCTCGGTGCCGGCAGCCGATGCCCCGCCCCGCCCGCCCCCGACGCCTGCCCCAGGA
>Ga0316231_1001825_pt1 | contig 22201 bp, 8 predicted proteins | sample TBH18027metaG_FD_206002 | JGI IMG/M metagenome (GOLD analysis project Ga0316231, IMG submission 206002) | Freshwater microbial communities from Trout Bog Lake, Wisconsin, USA - TBH18027 | ecosystem: Environmental > Aquatic > Freshwater > Lake > Hypolimnion/Profundal zone | place: USA: Wisconsin... | reverse complement strand
CCCGTTTTCATTCCGATCAATCCACGCCTTGCCAGGCACATTCAGCCATTGGCCGCCCACTAATTTTCGATTCGCCAAGTGGATCAGCACCACGGTGCGAAACACACCTGTCGAGTCGCGTTTGAGAATCCGCAGATGATCCATTCCATTGAACCCGGGCGTGTCACAGGCATACTCGTGATTGCCCACGCGATAAATTATTCCCCGCTCCTTGGCTAGTTCGGGATGATAAGCCAACGGCTGCTCCCCGGTCTTGTGGTGCCACGGATCCGGCTGCGGATCGAGTTTGAACTCAATGCCGTGGGCGACAAATCGAGTGGCGTCAAACGTCAGTGGGAAACCGCACATGGCGCCGTAATCCGCCTGGCCCCAGTATTGATCGAGCAATGCATACTCCGGACTCCAACACGTCACCCGCTTGCAGTTCTGCACACCCTCGGGAATCCACAGCCGGCCCAAGTGATCAAACCCGGCTCCCAGCGGTTGCACCAGGTCGGTCACAATAAACTTACCGGCCGGCCGGTCGGCTGCGGGATAGGCCGTCCCAATCATGTGCAATGGCCGGCCTTTTGCGTTGAATATCGCGACCTGATTATTGCCGGTATCGCTGATGGCAAAACGCGCGCTGTCCAGGCTGATGCCGAGTCGAACCGGCTTTTTCAGGCCGGTTGTGGTGAAGACCGGGGTCGCTTTCGTTTCGGCGTCCAGTGTCACCACGCTGCCATCGGTGGTCAGTCCGTAGAGCGTTTCGCCGCGACCGGCAACCGCGGCCAAATGATCGGCCGGCACCGTGGCTTCGACAGCGCCGGTAGCCAGGTGAATGCGGAGGAGACCGCGCCCGGGAATCATTGCCCAGAGTTTGCCGTAGGCAAACGCCAGGGAACTTTCGGTCGGGATGTTGGCGTCCGGCAACACCGCCGGACTGGGCGTGCGCTGGGCGTCTTCAAACGGAACAATGGCACCATCGTTCAGGCGAAAGCGGAACAAGAGCGTCTTCTGTTGCCAACTCGACCGCGACAACGCGTAGACATAAGTGTCGTCGAGCGCCGCATCGAGGAATTCATTGCCGTTGGCCCACTGGATGATGCCGGCGTCGTTGATGAGTTGGATGCCGGAGCCGCCCTCGGTACCGGTAAAGAGCAGGACCGTGTTTGTTCCGCGTGTGGCGACCGAGGTGGGGTGACCGTGATTCGCCCCCCACAGTTTGACCCCGGCTTCAGTGACCCACGGGGGTGTCGCGGAGCTGTAGACGCTGTTGGAGAACTTGATGTCGATCGGCCGATGATGCACAACGGTGGCGGTATATTTGCCGACCGGGACCGGGTTGCCGGCATCGTCGAGACCGTCCCAATGATCCAGCACCTTGCCGGCCTCGCGCGGATATTGGCCGAACAGACAGCGGACCCGCTTGCCGGTGGCGTCGTCAATGACCACGCTGACATCGCGTTTCTCCGGCAACTCATATTGAATCGGGATGCTGCCGTACGTGTCGTAGTCTACAAACCGTTTGAGCCGGACTTTCTGCAACGCCAGTTGTTGCGCAGTCACATCGAGCTGGCCATGGTCGCGGATTGTGGCGCGGCCCCAGCCGTTCCGGGCGCGGAACATGAAGATACGGTTCACGGTTTCGTCCTTGATTCCGTCGGCGAGCCGGTGGGACAAGTAAGTCCCGTCGCCGTTGCCCCACATGGCCTCAATCCCGAACGTGAATTCTTCGCCCGGCGCGAGCGGTTTGCCGGACGTGCGGCAATATTCCCACGGCCAAAAGGCTTCGAGGTTGTAGCCTTTGCCATCTGGCCACGCGGCGAATGCGATCTTGCCACCGGCTTTTTCCATGGTGTCTCCCCATTTCGCCAACTGCTCCGGACGATCCGGTCCGGTTCCGTCATAGGGTGGGGCACTTCTGAAACCACCGTGTTTGACGAGCATGTACGGCCGTTTGTCAGGGGTCGAGTAGAACATGTTCAGATGCATCTGGTGTTCGTCCGGTTTGCCATCATCAAAGATTACGCGTGCCTGATAGCAATCCGCCCGCCAACTCAGGCTGAAATCCTTGCCGGCGGTCGCGTTTTGCAGGGGGCTCAAATCGTGGTAGCGCGCGAGGAAATAAATCCCCTTGTCGTCCCACATCATGTGAGTCCAGACGGAATACCGGTCCACCAGCGTCGGGTCGTTATAACTCCAGACACCGGCCGAGAGATCCCAGCCGTTGGTCTGGCCATCGATGACCACCGGGCCGGGCGCGGGAACGACCGGGATTTCGGAGTTGAATGACATGGTCCGGTCATCGGCCGCGGCGGCCGCGACGATGAGCACCCACAGGGATAGGAACGAGCTGATTGTCTTCATGAGTTCTTCTTGTTGCGTGGTTGGTTTAGTGGAAGATGATCTCGCCCCAGTTTTTGGGTTTCATCCGGAGTTCATGGACGGCATCATTCACCAGTCCAGTTTCTTGGTTTGCCCAGTAGGTGCGCAGGCTGGTCCGGGAGGCCGGATTGCCATGGGTCGCCCCCAGGTCGCCGTGGTATTTCACCCCAGGCTCCGGAGTGAAACCCAAGGCTGCCCAAGGAATGGCCGCTTCCACCACATAGCCCTTTTGATCGGGACGGATCTTGGCTTGAACTTGCGCCTCCGTGAGGACGGCGACGAAATCCATTTCATACTTGGCCACCAAGCCTGAGCTGAACGTCTTGGGTTTCTTGGTTGCAGAGATGGGGCGATACAGTACCGCTGTTGGCTGGCCTTGATAACTCCCGATCGAGATCCGGAAATCACCGGCAACGGCCTCGTCCCGTTTCGTGTTGGCCTTGGCATCCGCTCCGAACTGGAAGTCCACGGTATCACCATTCACATACATCTGGGAGGCCTCCGGAGCGCCATTCAGCCAGGGTGTATGATCCGTCACCTCCCAACCGAGATAGAGATTCTGGTCATCCCAGGTGAGCACCGCCCGCACGGCGGAATCGGCATTCTTCTGGAAAGAGACCGGTTGGATTCCCCGGAAATCCCCACCCAGATTCCCCGTGAAAGTTGGGGTCAGCTTCTTGACTTCCAGTTGCCGGGTTCCCACCGCCACCTGTAACTGCGATTCCCGCTGCACCCGGGCCAAGGCGATGTCTTCGGGTTGGATCGCGACCGTACCCTTGCCGATGGTCCGGACTTGATCGAACCCGGAAATCAGCAGGTTCCAATAGGCGTGCGCCCCGGCCTCCACGTAGACCTTCCCATCGGCGCCCTGCACCAGCGAACCGCCAAAATCCTCACCCCCGCCGCCACACGGGCTCTCGGTCATATCGGCACCCGGCACCGCCTGATCCGGGAAATGAACCTTCAACGGATCCCCTTGGAAAAGATGTGCCAGAAAATACCCGGCCTCATTGAGAAAGTACCATTCCCCACAGTTGCCATTGATCGCCCAGACGTTACCCGCTTGCGGGGTTTTGAGTGTGCCAATCAGGCCGAAAGCACCCCGCATCAATCCCGGCACGGGGGGCGGGGCCGCATGCGACCCATGCACGTTGGCGAAGGTGTTGGGATAGCCCCAAAGCCGCTTTCCCTTTGTCAAATCATAGCCGGTGAAATCATTTCCGCAGGTGAGCAGATACTGATTATCCCTTGATGGCAGCATCCCAAAACCTGCATTCTGCAGATCTTCGCTCCACACCCCCGGCAATTCCTGCCGATGCGCCAAATCCCACTGCGGCGCACCGCACGCGGTAAAGCCGGCCGGATTGATGCGATACACCTTGGCAAACTCCGTCTGCGTCAATTTCACGTTCCGCGGATCGACCTGCAAGGCGACCCCTGCCTGCCACCGGGCCCCGCCTTCACTGAGAACACCGCCATAAATCGTGAAATCCGACGGATTTATGTTCAGGGACCATTGATTGGCCCCCGCGAGCACCACCAGATACGGTAACGTCTGGACCTCATCGGCATCCTGTTTTCCATCTCCATTGACATCCGACCAGATGGTTGTCGTCTGATTCGCAGGGTTCACCTTCCACTGCGCCCGCAGCCGGTAATCGCCTTCACCAACGCGTTCGAATATCTGCAGGCCAGCCGGCCCATGATCCACGCCAAAATTCGTGATCGTTGCGACATATAGTTTGCCATTTGCCGCCGGGCAAAATGCGGCAAATCCATGTGTCGAACGGTCAAAAACGCCAGTACAGACTGCGCGGCCTGTCAGCGGGTTCAACTTCCATTCACATCCCACGCCCACCATGATATTGGGATCCAAAGGATCGATGGCGCCCCCCGACGCTCCGTAATGAGTGGGGCCAAAAAACTCGTTGACCAACGTTCCGTCGGCGAGATTCCAGACGCTGATCCGTTTGGGAAAGTAATCCGCCTCCATGACCCACAAGCGGTTGTTGGCCGGATCGACCACTGCCGAAGCTGGATTGCACATCCCAGCGGCCTGCCACTTGCCGAGACGTTGCCGGCCGCCCGGCTTGCCGATGCTGCCCGCGGGTTTCCCATCAACCTGAAAGATTCGCACCTGCTGGTCATTGCCTGCAACCGTTACATAACATTTTCCAGTGGAATCAAAGGTGAAATCCGTGGCGTCACGCAGGCCGGTAATCAATGTCTTCACCGCACCCGACTCAGGATTCAGCACCACCACCGCCGAACCATCGGAGATAAAAGCGAGTTGTCCATCCGGCCTGACGTGAATCGCCTGGGGATGTTGGGCCGCAACGGTCTTGAGCAATTTACCCGTGGCTGCGTCGCAAATGGCGACAAAATTTGCCTTCCGCGGCAGGATGCATGGGGCAAAGGCCTTCGCCAGCGCCTGCCGATTTACCTCGCTGCGGGCGGCTGGCCCCAGGTTGTCGGTTCCGTGAACCAAATCCGTTGCCGCTAAGAGCTCATTCAGCTCCCGCAACACTTCCCGATCAAAGCGCGGCCCGCCGGCCCAGGTCTGGAAGGCTGCCTCCTGTTGTTGCTTACCCGCCAGAAAGTCCTGGAGTCTCTGGGTGGTGCGCGGATCGACTTTGGCGAAGATCCGTTTCCCCAACGGATCCTCGGATAGCAACTTCCCGACAACCCCCCGCCAGTCACTCACATCGTTCCCATAAAAGGTCTGATCGGAAAATGAAAAATAGAGTTTGCCGCTCTTGGCGTCCATGCCGTTCGCGCGGCTGGGCCACTCGCTCTTATCAGTCTTGTCGGCCCATAAATCTTGCACAACAAACGACGCACTCGTGCGCCCCTCCCAATTGTCATAGACTCCATCCTTCGTGCGTAACCGGGTGATCCTGCGGCAACTGCCGTCTTCATTGCCCAGACAGAAAAGCGTTTTCCCGTCGACCGCCAGGTGCTCTGCGCTATCCAGTCCCGTCCCCACTCGCCACACCATCTTCCCATCCAGATCGCAACCGAGGAGTGGGCGGCCGCCTTCGGCGAAGCTCCAGCCCAGAAAGAGCTGGCTGCCATCGCTCACCACAGCATCTGGTACCCCGTGATCGCCACCCCAGTCCGTTGTCGGACCATTGTTCCACGGATGGCTGCCGGCCGTGCCTGCCCAGCCCCGGAACGTGGCCTGTAACGCCGGGTGCGCAATCGCCTCCCAAGCATAGGTCCCAACATCCACGGCCTCCATCGGCGTCTTATACCGGGGCGTCCGCAACCCATCCCATTTGACCTCGTGCGTTCCCTTTTCGTAGTAGGCTTCATTCAACAGTTGCCGCACGACTTCACCTTGGGTGTTCTGGATATTGAGGGAGACATACCCGTCGGCAGGAACCGTAAAGGAAATCGCCTTAAAGCCGGGTAATTCTTTCTTTTGGATCAGTCCCGCCCAATCCGAAATGATGTAGCCACCCGCGATGGTTGCCGCAAACTCGCGCTCGTCTGAAAGTCGGATCGCCGGCAGTTGCCGGTGGCCGCTTTTTTCCAGCACAGCCTCCCCCCAATGGTCATAGGCCCGGAAGGTGAATACCCGGTCGGGAACGATGCCCGCACGAAAGATATCTTTTGTCGTCAGCCGCCCCCCTGGCCCGGCCGTGTAGTTCGGCTCGATTGCCATCCGCAGGGTCGCCCCGGCCGTCAGTGGCTGACCATCCGTCGTCAAGAGCTTCCAGGGAATCGAGATTTCCTGAGTGTATCCCTTCCCGTCGGCATCAACGGCAAATGCCTGCCGGGCGCCTTCGTGGAAAGCATTGTCCAGCGTGAGTCCCTTAAAATCCCGGCCATACTGGGCACTCAAGACATTGATCCCGTCCCGATCTTGCCAGCCCATCCAATGCGAAACCTTTTCCGCCGGAGTCTGATACCCCGCAATGAACCGCACCTGTAAACAATCCCCCACAAAACCATGGCCGCCCTTGCTCGACTGATCGTTATTCAAGGGCGTCTGATCTTTGATCCGCGCCAGCAGATAGAGGTTTTCCTGATCGTACATCGCATAGAAACTGACCGAGAATTCATTGCGGAATCGCTCCACGTCATCGCAGGCAAACAGTCCCCCGCTCAAATCCCAATCATCAAATTTCCCGTCCACCTTGACTGCGCTTGGCGCTGGGAGAATATGGAGGACATTATTTTCCGTCTGTGTGGCGTGGAGATTATCCGCCTGGAAAAGTAGCAGGCTGATAACCACGGTGCCGAGGGCCCAACGCGAGAGATTTGTTTTCATGACCATCCTTTTTGATTTGCGGCTTTGTTTTGTCACTCTTGAATCGGCTGGTCGATGCGCACCACCAGCCCATGGCGGAAGGCGGGGAGACTAACACGATTTCCCGAAATAATCGGTTCGCCCAAGCCATCCTGCAGCCACGGCCGGAACAGCCGCACCGCTTGGGGCGTTTGGCCTGCGGCGCAAAGGTCGAAGCTGATGTCGGTCAGTCGGACCGGGGGCTGGCCATCGCGCAGCACCAAATCCCAGCGATCCGTCCGATTGCGAATCCAAGCCAGTGTAACGGTGCGTCCCCGCAACGCCAGACACCAGCACGCCGGGGTGCTCAGATCCACCGCGGTAAATTGCTCGCGATCGACCGCCACACCATGGATTGCCTCTGCCAGGGCCCGGAAACCGGGCCAGAGGTTCTTCTGGTCGATATAAACATCCCAGTGCCAAATATGACCACTGCCGGCGGCACCGGCAAACCACGCCGGATACGTGGTGTCGTGGAAGATCAATCCTTCGTCATCCCACCGATAGTAGCGGAATGGGCCGGTGTGGCAATCGTCGACAGCGCCGGTTTCTGTGAGGATAATCGGCCGGTCGGAGCGCCGCGCGCGTTGCACTGCATCGATACTCATTGCAACCGGATCGGTCTGGCAACAAGCAAGCCCGGCCCCCTGGTCCAGGTAACGATGGACCTGCTGAAAATCCATGGCCGCCATTTTGAAATCATCCTGGCCGACCTGCTTGTTGTCATAGTCGAAGCTGCCCAGTGAATTGGTCACCAGATTGCGGGGCGACCGGTGTTTGATCGCGCGCAGCGTGTTTTCGGTCCAGTCCCGCTGGACGGCCCAAGCCGATGTCTGACAGCAATCGATCTCGTTCCACAATTCCCACGCCATGACGACCGGATCGTCTCCATAGCGGGCGAGGTAGGCATCGATCTTCTGCCACCAGAGTCGTTGCCACAACGGATTTTGAAACCAGTCGTCCATGTTGGCCGGCTGGGCCATGGTTAACGGATCGTGCAATTCACGGCGGAAAAAATCCGGCCCGGAACCAGCCGTGACGCGGCGAAAATGCTCCAAGCACAGTTTGAGACGAATCCCTTGGTGGCGGGCCGCGGCCACGACGGCATCCAAGCGGGTAAAGGCCAGTAGGTCGAGCTGCCCGGCGGCTGCGCCTTCGACTGCGAAACTCAGATCGCTCAACCAAAGGCGGGCGTAGTTGCCGCCGTTAGCGGCCAAGTGTTGGAACCAGCGTTCGTATTCGCGCACACCGAGGGTGGCGAATTGCTCGGACCGTTCAAATTCACCGCCTTTTGCCAGGGCAAAACGCGGTGGCACGCAGAGGTTCAGGCCGATGGCCACATACGGCTCGCCGTTGGTAAAACTGAAATATCGTGGATCGTGCCGGCTGATTTCGACGTACCCCGGATGCTCGGTGGGGATACAGCAGAAGCGGTCTTCCTGCACCACCACGGAGCCGCGCAGCCAGGCGTAGCGCCACTCGCCCGGCATTGACGGAGAAAATCTCACGGCATGGACCGGTGCCGATGTGGGCGTGATTGATTCATAACCGTGGTGATCGTAAGCTCGGGACGCCGGCTGATGCTGGAAGACAGGGCGCCGATATTGGCAGCCGTCTGGACCGGTCAACCGAACCGAATCGACATCGCCCGCGCCGGCAAATTCCCCGTGCCACCGCGCAAAAAGTGGGACGCAGCTCAGCTCCTGTAACCCTGTTTTGTTCATTGTGCGGCTGGGGCAAAGGTGAGCGTGCCCCAAGTGTGCGGCAATAGTTCGGCGCTGCCGGGGCGATCGACGACGCGACTCTCGCTGAGGCCCGCCCAGTGGGCGGCGCGTTCGCGCTGGTTGCCCTCGGGGTTGGCGATGCCGACGGACGCGTCGAAGCCAATCTTTTTTCCGGCCACGTCGCTGAGGCCAAGACTGGCGAGAGGGACAGCGATTTCGACGCTGTATTCACGAATGTAGCCAGTTTTGTTGTCCTTGTCGATCTTGTAGGCAACCTGCAAGCCGGGCACAGGTGTGATCTGGTCGAAGTGAACCTTTGCGGCTGGTGAAGCGATGGTTTGCGAGTTGGTTCCACCGGCGTGTTTCTGCCAGAAGCCCTGTTGGTAAGTGCCCGCCTCCTCGAGCCCGCCGTTGCTGACCCGGGCCACGATGACGCGCACATCTCCGTCGCGGACCTCGTGCCGCTGCGGTTTGGACCAATCGGGGGCGATGCAGAAGTCCACGTAGGCGCCACTGACGAACGGCGCGTAGGGTAGCTCGCTCCCGCTGTTTACCGGGCCGGCGGAATGCCAGACGCGATAGCCCAGATAAAGGTTCTTGGCGTCGTACATCGCGTGGAGATCGCCGACCGCTTGGCCGTCGAGCAGGAGGAGCATGCCTGGATGCCCAAACCAACCCTCCCGACCATCGAGATCGCCGTTGACCTTGACAGGATAAAAGCCGGTGACATTGCCGGGCGCCGGCCAGACGGTGACGGACGGACGGTCAGTCGGGGTGACACCATCCGGATCCCAGGGTTGCGCCGCCTTGGCTTGTTCGGCGCTGAGCTTGACGGTCGTGCTGGCCAGATGCTGAATGGCCGGCAAAATAATCTCATGCACACGCGATTCGCCGCCGGAGCCGATGTGATAGATCTTGCCGGTCTGCGGATGGGTGAAGACATAGGTGGACTGAATCTCTCCGTAAAGTTCCTGATCGGCGGGGAGGCCACTCTCGTTCGCGTGATGGTCTTTGAAGAGGTGTCCGAGGAAGAGGCCGTCGGTGTGCCAGGCCCAGACCAGCGAGAGTGCGTCGGCAACGAAGACCGCGTCGCCGCCGACACCGGAAACGGAGATGGGGCAATACATCTGGCCGGGCTCGGCGATGCCGGGAGCCCGGCGGCCGACAGCCCAGAGGACCTGCCCTGTGTTCGGGTCAAACTTGACGAGCTTGCTGCGCCAATTGCGGCTGGCCCACCAACCCGAACCGTCAATGCCGGGCAGCCAGAGCTTTTCCTTGGGGTGTGGGTTGGCTACCGCGTACTGGCCGCCTGAGAACTCCACCTGACCGACCACTTTCGACCCGTCGCCACCCATAAAGTTGGGCGGTGTAAAGACCGCCTCCTGTTGCACCATGGACCAGTCATACACTGGAACGCCACCGGGCAGGATTTCCTTGGGAGGGAGGATGAGGTTTTTGTTAAACATCTTCACATGAACATTGAGGTCGGCGTCCAGCGAGCCGCCCGCGGCACGGTTGCAGCCGGCCAGGGCCGGTACGTCCTTCACCAACGTAATCTCGTCGGCCGACATTTTTCCGTCGCCGTTGCGGTCGGTCCAGGTCATCCACGAATTTGGGCCCTGATCATAGCTGGCCTCAAACTTGCCATCGGCCCGCTGAATCACATGGTGATAGCCGACCATCGCGACAGGTTTAGGCTTGGCGTCGGCGGAATACTGATAGATCACACCATCGTCATTGCCGCCGGTGTTCATGAAATAATTCTTGCCGTTGTGCGAGACGAAGTTGCGGCCGGCGTAATGGAAGGTGGGCCAGGTCAGGTCGCCACCGCGCCCACCTGCCAATGGATTGCCACCGTGTTTATAACCAAGATAGACATCGTTACAGGCGAACATCTCATCCCAGGTATTGTCGTAGAACCAACCGGGCTGCCAGGTCTTCTTGGCAAAGTCCATCTCGTAGGCGCGGATCCCGGGTTCGTCGCCGAAGGCGTCGTAGGTGGCCAGCAGTTCGTTGGGCTGCGCGGGGTTCACGGTGGCCACCCAGAGATCAAGTTTGGGCGTGAACCATTCCTGTTTGAGTTGTCCATTCAACAGCCAGCGCGAGGTGCGCGGGAAACCGGTGTTGACATCCTGCACCCAGAGCGAATCATCCTGTGGCCCCAGGCACATCGCGGCAATCCAGCCGAACGCGGATGAATCGTACCGGCCCGTCCGGACTGCGCCGCCTACTTTACCCAGCTTGGCAAGGAGTTTTCCATCAGCACTGAAGCGGGCGACCTGCCCGTTGGCGCCGCTCGAAAAGAAGTTGCCCTGCGCGTCGACGGCCAGCGCGTTCGGATTGGTCAACACACCTTCTTCAACGAGGGTGCGTTCGACTTCGCCATCCAGCGTGAGCCGAACAATTTTATTGCCGGTCTGCACGATCAACCCGCCTTGGGAAACTTTGACATCGTGGGGCGAGGTAATGGCGACTTGCTTGCGGATCTGGCCGGTGGCGCGGTCGATGATGAAGAGTACATCATCCTCGCCAATGGTGGCATAGAGCGTGTTGGTTGTGAGGGCCAGGCCGCTGATATACGCGGTGAACCGGCCGCTCCACCGCGTTCCCGGTCCAGCATTGTGCGGTTTGGTGGGGAGCACGGTGAGAATCCGGCCGCGCGGCTTGCCGAGCTCGTACTCGGCGATCTCGACCTGTTTTTTATCGGCATGCAGGATGCCGAGGTAGAAGTTGCGGTCATCCATGGTCCCGGATTGGCGTCCGTCCCAGGGGTAGAATGAGAAGTAGCGCAGCTGGATGTTGCCCTCCCGATCCATTTGCTGGATGCCGGTGATCTGATTGTCCTCGACGCAACTCCAGACCATCATGACGCTGTTGGAATTGGCGCAGATCGCCGCGGGTCCGCCGAGGCAACCGCCCCAATCGCCTTTGCCGTCGGGTGTGCGGTAGGGCGGGTTGCCGCTTTTGCCGACAGTCATCACGTACTCGGCTTTGAGTTTTTCCTTAAAGAAGATCGCCTTGGTGGAGTACTTGCCGGCAGGTTGGGGGATACCGAGATCACTCGTGCCGTCCCAGATGACCGACCCTTTGCCGGCCTTCACCGGCCTGGCATAGAGCAGGCTGCGGACGAGTTGGTTGTGGTCGTTGAAGAGCGCGAGACTGAGAAACCCATTAGCGGGTGCGGAATAGGCGACGCGAATCGCGACCTCCGTCCGTGGTGCGGAAGTTTGTTGAGTTTCTTCCGCCAGCACCGGTGACAGAAGGAGGAGGGTGGCGAGGAGTGCGAAGCTGTGAAAGAATCGGTGACGCGGGTGGTCCGCTCCCTCACCCGGCCCCGAAACGACACGGGTCCGGCCTCTCCCCCGTCGGAGAGAGGCGAAGCCCCCGTTGGTTTGGTCTGCCTCGCCCCGTCGGGGGAGAGGCCGGTGCCAATGCCAGCCGCTGTTTGCTGGCGTTGGCACCGGGTGAGGGGGCGTCGTCAACTGCATCGTCCGGGCTGAAATTTTGTGTTGTAAGTCCATGATATTTCTTTTTATTTGGCAGGCGCAACCGTTGTTTGGGGATCCCAATCGTCTGTGCGGAATGGCACCGCCGGCAGTCCCTCCTTGTTATACAAATTGCAGGGTGGGTAATCGCCCCACGCATAGCGGACTGCCACCGGTTCCGTTACCTGATCGTGCGCGACAATCACGCTGGCGCCTTGAATGATCGCCGTGGCGGCGAACCACTGCCGGTTCGTCCCGGCAATCGCAAACCCTTCCAGCGTTACCGGCGGCGGAGCAGCCGGTTGGCCCGGCAGCGGTGGCGCCGAGCTGATCACCAAACCGGAGCCGATGTTTTTGAAGGACACCCGCAGCCGGTTCTGATCCAACTTCAGGGAATCGTAAGTTGGACCTTGATAGATAATGTTTTTCCCATAGGCGATATGTTCCGCGGCCAACGCCAGGCGATGGGCCACCGGTAGTTTGTTTTTTGGGTGAATGTCCTTTGGGTCACCGACATCAATCGCCACCGCCATGCCCGTGTTCGGCAGCGCCAACGCCTTGGTCTGACCTTCGCGCAGTGCCGCCCAGCGCCCCGCCCCGTTGCCCCAGCCAGCCAACTGCACAAATAGAAATGGGAAATTACCCTGGTCCCATTTCTCACGCCAGTCCTTGATCAGGGCCGGGAATAGAACCCCGTATTCCGCTCCGTTGTAGGTGTTCGCTTCGCCCTGATACCAGATCACTCCTTTGATGGCGTAAGGAATCAACGGGTGAATCATGCCGTTGAACAGGGCGGTCGTCGTTCCCACACAGCCGGGATCGGCAGGGCGGGGGAAGGCCATTTGCGGTTGGGGCGGTTCGGGTTGGCCAGCGGCCTTGGCCTGCTTGGCGGCGACTTCCCATTCCCGTTTGCTTTTTTCGTAAGGCTCGCGCGAGTCCGTGTTCCATTTCTGCATGGCCAGAATATAGTCCACCCATTTCACGGGAAATTTCTGCCGCTGCTCGGGTTTCATCGTCCGAAAACCGTCCACATAATTGGTCAGGATCGGTTCTTTTTCCAGTGCCGCCAGGCTGAGCCAGGCTTGCGCCGGTGTGCCGCCCCAGTAGCTGCCAATCAGTCCGACGGGATTCTGCGTCTGCTGGCGGATTTCCTTTGCGAACAAATATCCGATGGCCGAGAATCCGCCCCACGGGCCACCGGGATTTTCCATCTGCCAATGGCCCATCTGCGTGTCCAGACCGACTTCTGGCGGAATGGATTCGGTGTTGTCCACGGGAGTCAGCGCCGCCGATTTCAAGACACAAAAAGTGCGGATTTGCGGATCAACGATCGCTTCCTTCTTGGCGATGTTGAGAAAGCCGAACTCCATGTTGGATTGTCCGGAACAAATCCAGACATCACCGACCAGGACATTGGTGAAGGTCAGGGTGTTCTCGCCTTGAACCACCAGATTCGTTCCCACGGAATTAGCGCGCAGCGGCGGGAGGCGAACCAGCCACTTGCCATCTGCGCTGGTGATTGTCTGGGCAGTGGACCGGCCGAACGTCACCGTGACTTTTTCTCCCGGCTTTGCGAAGCCCCAGACTGGAACCGGCATCCCTTGTTGGAGGACCATGTGATGGCCGAACAGACCGACGGTGGTGACTTCCGCCCGTGCGGCCGACACGGTACCCCAGAGGCAAACACAGAATATAGTCAGAGTATGGCGCATGTGATTCATAGCTTATTTGGGTCCTGTCTAGGGTTTCGACTCAATACTGTATCGCGGGCTGGAATTGGGGCGGCGCCCCGGTGTTCAAGACGCCGCCCTGGAAAAGCGAGTTTGCGCCCGCGCTGATGCGGGACCCGCCGCTCCCGCCAATGGCGTGGGATGTCGTCTCGAAGGGGCGCGCATTGCCGCCGGTAGTGCCGCCAGGCACTTGCCAATTCGCAAGGTACGAATACCAGCGCGCGCTGCCATCGAGGTGAGCCACGTTCCCGCCCGCGGGATTGCCGTCGGAATTGCGGTGATTGGTGTATAGCCACGGCTGCGCAATGGAAGCGGCGCCAACGGAGACGCTGACGCGGTCGATAAAAAGGATCACCGGATAACCACCCCAGCTTTGCATGTTTTCCAAGTGAGCCACCTTAAAATTAGGATAAGGGCGCAGCAGAAATTCAGGCCGCGCTGGATTACACATGTCGTACGAGCCAAAGTTATTGGCTTGCCAGACATACGAGGAATCGAAGCCACACCAGTTGCTGGGCCCCCAACCGGATGGCTTCAGCGCCGATGCACAAACCAACAGGTTGTTAAATGGATAGGTGGTGGGCGGGGGCGAATAGATTTTTCCCAGCGCATAGCGGGTCACGAAGAAGTCGAGGGGCGGCGATGCGTTCCATCCCCAACAGCCCTGCCCGGTATCATGCGTCAGGCAGGATAGCGGGATCCTTCCATCGTAGTCATCAACATAGGTGTAGAACGCCACGGTGAGCTGGTGGAGGTTGTTGTTGCAGGCGATGCGGCGCGCTTTTTCGCGGGCCCCCGCCAAAGCCGGTAGCAACAGCGCCGCCAGCATCAAGACGATGGCGATGACCACCAGGAGTTCGATGAGTGTAAATCCGTTGACTCGCCGGGTGCGCATTAGAAAACTCTCATCATGCGGACAATTCACTTTCGAAGACCGGGGCCACGCGTGTTACCCCGCTGACCGTTTCACCCCGGCGTTGCTGGTCGATCAGGTCGATGCACTGGCGGAGAACTTCCCGGCTGTCAAACCCGAGTCGCGTCACCGGCATTACCTCTGTTGGCGGCCATGGGAAATTGCAGTGAACGACCACTTCCAGATCCGTGGGCACCCGGATCTGTTCTGCGATCAAGCCGGCCAGGGCGTGTTCGACCAGATTATCGTCCGCAATGATCAGCCCATCCGGTCGCGTGGCAGCGGGATCCTGCATCAGCAGGCGGACGCAGTTGCATGCGCCCACGGCACCCGACTGGAGAATCAGTTGCTGCCAGTGCGGTGGACAACGGATGCCACGTTTGACCGTTTCAGCCTCGAAACGGGCATCCAACAGATCCGTGCCCGGTGGGGCGAGCACCGCAATCCGCCGCCGACCGCGTGATCGCAGGTGGTCCAGGGCGCGGCGGATGAACGACTGCATGTCGTAGGCAATCGCCGGCACCTGCGGATATTCTTGGCAGTTCATGATTGCGACCCGCGGAATGCCTGCCTGCTCCAGAATCGGTGTGCCTTCCAACAGGAACGGGTGCATCGCGAAAATAATCCCCGCCAACTGATGGGCGTTGATCAGATCGAGCAACTGCTGCCGATCTTCCACGTCGCTGTGGCGATTGATGTTATGAAACACGCGAATCGGCCGATCCTGTTTGTCTTGCAGGTAGCGCGCCGCGTTGGAAAGCACGGTGAAGAACCGCGAAAAATAATCAGTGTTCAACGGATCCTGCGGCAGCACAAACGCGAGGTTGTGCAGGTGCGGCAGTTTTGGCACCACCACGGTGCCCACCCGCCGCCGGGCCACCACAAATCCTTCCCGCGCCAACCGGTGCATCGCCTGCTGAATGGTCAAACCGCTGACCTGAAACGATTGAGCCAGTTCAGCTTGAAACGGTAGCTTCGATCCGGGTGGATACTCACCGCGCATAATCCGCGCCTGGAGGGTTTGGAAGACAAAATTTTGCTTAATTTTGCAACGAACGCGCGTGCGCGAAACTTTGGCGGATAGCCCCCTCATTAGTAGATATGAGTACTACAACCTTCCGCTTTATGTCAACGATAGTTATGATTTAACAAGTTTAACACCAATGTTATTATTGATTGAACAATTATTGGGAGAGGAAGCTGCGGAAGAAATATGTTGGTGAGTGAATCACTCAGGGCACAGTTCTCAGCGGCAAAGAATCGAGCTCGATTGTTTCGGATGTTGGGAGCCACTGCAACTCCATGAGCCTTGCAAAAATGGTGCGCGCATAGACCAGTTCCCCGCCGTGGTTCAGATGCACACCATCGATCGGGTTGACCAACTCGGCGACGGTGTGAGTGGCGAGCGCATTTTCCATCGGCGGATGCATGGAGAGGACGGGAAGCCGTCGTGCCGCGGCGATCGCAGCAATCAGCTCATTATTTATCGTGAGATGTGTCCAAGCCGTCTGCGGACTCTCCGGGTTTGGCAACAGATGGTATTGCAGCAACAGCACACGACTGCCGACCTTCGCCAATGCAGTGAGGATCGTTTCGAGATTTTGCGCAGTTGTTTCGCGCGGGATGGTTGCTTCGGGTGCGGCATCATTGCCGCCGATCAAGAGGACCACGATGTCCGGTCGCTCCGCCAGTACATCCTTTTCCAGTCGGGCCAGGACTTTGGCGGTAGTGTCACCGCCACAGCCACGATTGAGTACAGCGACCCGCCTGGCTCCAAGCTTGGCTTCCAGCATGAGGTCGATGATCTGCGAGAACTTCAGGTACTTCTTCAGATCAGATCCGCCGGTGATGCTGTCCCCGATAAACAATAATTTCACTGGTGCCATCTCTTTCTCGGATTCTTTCATTGTTGGCTTAATATGATAAACCATTTCCTCATGTTCAGCGAGGTCTCTGACCCCGCCGTGCCGGTGACCGTCGTTTTTTTCAGCGGAATCAATCGTAAAGCTTTGCCCCTGTGCCACCCGGAGGGCCATCCCGCGACGGCGGGATCGTGGCCGTAGTGATGAGAATGAGACAAACGGACGCGATGCTTCGCGGCTCAGTCCAAGCTCCGCGCGTCCCTCCGATTTAAAAAAACGAGTGGACCGAGGCGAACTACCTTCACAGCCCGGCGACCTCTACGGCTATCTCGAAGCGGTAAAACAGGTTTTCAAAAAAGCTCCTTGCGCTGCGACCTCAGGAAACACGGTTCCATAACAGAGATCGGCTGACCACAACCAGCGGTTGTCAAACCAACCGCAGATCGTGGGGACAAAGACCGGTTTTCCGTCGCGGGTCTCCGTTCGCCCTAGAACATAATCGCCGCCCGGCGCGCGCGCATTCCAGACTTGATAACCCGCTTCGTCGACCCCGGTCAGGATGACCAGATATCGTTCCGGTGCGAGCGGATTGGGATAAATCAAGCAAGCGCCCGCACCTGCCCCTGCAACGGAAACTTTTCCGAGTTGCAGCCCGGTTGACGACCAGACGAGCGGCACATCTTTTGCCAGCTTGCCAAGCAAACTGTTGGAAGAAGGTGTCCCAATCACAATCAGATGTGCCTCGTGCAGGTCCGCGTCGGTCACATCGCGGTCCGCCTTGACGTTGAACGTCGCCCCCAATCCCCAGTCGGCCAGTTTCTTGCCCAGTTTGGCCAGCAACGCATTTTCGGCCGCGGTGCCAGCCGTGCCGTACACGAACAGGAAGCGGTCAAACTGAAAATCATCCAGCGGCCCGGACAACCCGTGCCGCTTCATCCCGGGCGACGGCTGACCGGCGCGCCAACGCCCATTCGCTGCCCGCACAAACTGACCCGCCAACGGCTGCGCCGGCTGGCCATCCAAGACCACCAGTGCCGACCGGCCGAGCTTGGTCAAATCCAGTGCTAGCGCCGCGACGTTAGTCGTCCGGAGTTGCACCCGATCCGCCTCGATCCCGGCCTCCACCCGCGCATTCTCCGCTGGCGAAAGTAGCGCTTCAACCGTCACCCACCATGCGTGATTATTGCGCAAATTCGGAACCACAAAAGTGAATTGACGGGGCGGGTGGCGCCGCTGCGCCAACAGCCATTTGTAAAAAGCGGGATCGGAGATTTCTGCCGGCGTGCCGCCGTGCATCGCGCCCGGTTGATACCGCGTCGTCAGCGGCGCGCCGAGCGCGCGAAATCGTTCCTGCATCGCCAATCGCTCCGCCGCCGCATCGGGATCATCCTCGCCGTAGGCGCTGCGCAGCGGCAGCTGGAGAATGTTTTCCAGGGTCGATACCAAACTGGCCTTCTCGCAGAGTTTTCGTTCCAGCGGCGCAGTAATCAGCACCGGTGCCAGTGGTGGTTTGAAGTGCGGCCACGGAATTTGTGCGTTGCTAGCCGCCGCGTAATGTTCCGGGTAGAGCCGCAAGGCCGGGTAGGGGGGGCGGGAATCAATTCCCGCGAACAGCGGCGCCGCCGCCGCCCACAGATCGGGCCGCCCCATCGCCAATTGCCAGACGCCGCGCCCGCCGTTGTGGTACCCGAAGAGCGCGACCTGGTCGTCGTCAATTTGATAATGCTGTTTCAAATCGGCCAAGGCTGCCCAGGTCTCCGCCGCGCTCACGCCGCTCCAATCAAACTGCCGGTAAGCCGCCGCTTGCATCACAATGACACCGAGTCCTTGGATTTGTGGCGTCAGCAATGCCAGTTGCCGTTCGTCGGCAAAAATCGCGTGCAGGAAAACCAGCAGCGGCGCGCCCGGCGCAACCTGCGGCGGCACGAAGATTGCATACGGTCGGAATTGTCCGGTCAACGGCGACCGGTACGCCCGAACGAACGAGCCGGTGAGTCCCGCGTAGGGATTCTGACCGCTGGCAAGTTTTGCAACCGCTGTTTCGAGCGCAGTCAATTCAGTGAAAAGCTGGTCGAGTAATATCGGCGTCACCGTCTGGGGTTGGGCTTCGTTGTTCAGAAACGCGATCTGCCGGCCTAGCCACGCCGCCACCCCGGCCACCGCTGCCGGGTCGAGTTCGGGACGTTGCTGAAGCTCTTTCAAGCGCATCGTCAATGCAGTGGTCAATTCCTTCACGCGGACATAGCGAGCCCCGACGAGTTGTGTCGTGAACCGCGTTGTAGCGAGAACATTCCCGTTCGTTCCGTTCACCGTGACCACAAACGACTGCAAGCCTTCGCGGCCGGTCACGTCCATCATTATGCGGCCGGTTCGTAGTCGTTCGCCGGTCGGTTTCAGATCGACCGTGGCCGGCCCCGGCGTGATCGTCGCTGTCGCTGCATCGGCAATATCGGCCACAACGCTGACTGGCATCTGGTGCGGATCGGTGACGCAGGCTGCATTGGGCCCGGCCAAGACGCTAACCTCCGCCGGCTGTCCCTGATCGCGCAAGACCAGTTCGTTCATATGGGTTGGCTGCGCGAATGTCAGGGCGCTCGGATACCAGCAAAGCTGCGACTTCCGGCCCTTGTCATCACGGTCGTCCACCATCACCTGGCAACCGAGCCGGGCCCCGTTGGTCGGCGTAAAATCCGGGAAATTATCCCACGGAATCCGGCATTCCAATGTGTAGCCGGTCGCGCGGGTGACCGCCGTGCCGGTCGCATTTGTGAAATCGCCCTGTGGACCGGTCACGCGCAGGACGGCGCCGGTCTCCAACGGCGGCACCAGCGCCACCTGCCGGAAGCCGGCGACGCGTTGCGCGCCGGGATGCGTGTGAAAGAAAAGCTCCAGCGTATCGCCTTGCCAGATTTCCGCCGGGCTGACGGCTTGCAGCAGCCGGTCGTCCGTCACATCCGCCGCGAGATATAAATTCGTTGCGTCCCACGCCAACCGCACCGCTGCACAACAATCGGTCGCGCCGCCCCACCGCCCAGGCCGCCCGACCGTCTGCGCCGTTTCGCCCAAAACGAAAGTCGTGGCATTCGTCGGCCAGTCCGCCAACTTGCCATCCAGCAGCGGTGCCACTGGTAATCGGCCGACTGCGACGGTGATTGGCGGCGCTGATTCAGCAGCACACCGGCTCACTGCCAACACAATTCCCACGCTGATACTGGCAAGAGTTTTCATTGGAGGGGTGGCACTGGTTTGGGTGGTTGGGCTGATAACCGCAGTTTCCACAGTTTTTCCGGCGGACCGGCCAACACCAGCCCGGCGCGGAACGGTCCGTAGCCCACGCAATACCCACGAAACATGATCTGGTTCCAACCGGCGTGCAGTTGGACCCGCTGACTGGCGACTTCCCGGTGACCCTCGCCAGCCGGTTTGTAATCCTTGGCCGCCACCTTGACTGTCGCGCCGTTGAGGGTCCAGCGCAGGTACGTTTGCGGATGTCCTTGGAACTGGAATTCCAATTCCGTTTCCGCCGGCGCGTAGATCCAGGTTGCTCCGTACCAGACCTGCGCGGCCTGGCCGAGGACGACGCGGGTGTCGAGATCGGCAATCGATGCCGGTTGCCAGCGGACCGTGTGCGGATCATGCCAGTAACCACGAATCATTTCACCCGTATACACTTCGGTGGGATCTACGACATCGTCGTCGGGAGGGTATTTACCCGCTTCGCAGAACTCGCGGCCCGCCTGTTTGTAATCCTGATTCGTGCCCGGCATCTTTCCGCGTAAGTCCCACATAAACCGTTCAGCCCCGGGACCGCCAAACGGGCCGCAGATCTGCCAGTGCCGGACGGTCACGCCGTTGTCGAGCCCCTGGAATTGCGCTGGTGCCCACGCGCCCGGATACAAGCGCGCTTCGGTCGGCTCGTCATAAGTCTCGCGGCTGGCCGAGCCGTCCGCATTCGACCACCAAAACTTGGTGTGGCCGCCGAGCGTGGCCTCAAAGTCAACCAGTGTCCGCAAATTCCCATCCAGTGGCGTTGTCAACCGCGGAATGGCCGTGCGCGGGATGCCGGCCACGAGCACGTAGCCCTTGCCGTCGGTGTCTACAACGTGCGTTAGTTTCACCCCGGTAATCGGTCCGACGTGTGCGAATTTTGTCTCGCCGACAGGGGTGCGATAGATCTGGGGATGGCCGTTGGTCCACTCGGGATAGAATGCAACGCCGACCGGCCGGATGGTTTCGCCGTCCTTGAAAACGCCGAACACGAATCGCGCATCGCCGGGCCGGCCGCCGACCGAGCCCCCGGGCTGGGCGTTCACATCCCCCTGGATGTAAAAGCTCACCGTGTCGGCTGCCTGATCATGCGTGAAGATCCGTTCCAGCGGCGGCAACGGTCGGGGTTCCAATCGCTCCGGCAAGCGGACATGCCAGCGCAGGAACAAATTCTCTGGATCGTACAGGCACCGCACCTCGACACTCTGGTCCGCGGCCGCCTCAAATTGGACCGGGTCGCAGGATTCCCAGCCGGCCAGCGAACCATCCAAGACGGCCCCGCCGAGGGCCGGCGCCACGTGCGCCACCATGGCCTTGCCGGCCCCCCCCCGCAAACTCAACGCAATGGCCGGGGGCGCGGCGATTTGCGCGGCCGCAATGGTTACGGTTGGCGGCACCGTCGTGAGCCGCTGCACCGGGTTGTCCTTCAGCGACCAGCCTTCCGCCTCGAACAGCAGCGGCGTGAACTTGCCCATCGCCACGTAGATCTTGCCGTTGGCGCGGTTCGGATACACGTCGCCAGCAAAAAACTCGCCGGGCTGGGGATAGATCCCCGCCTCCGCGCGCGGATACCGGCGCCCGTCAGGAAAGATCGTGTCCACATAAAGCCCATCTTCAGTAAACAACAAAATACCACAGCGCGACTGGTCGACCACGCTGAGCAGACCGTTGATCGGGCGGATCACGCGCATGGCGCCGTAGAACTCGCCTGGCGCGGCAATCCGCTCCAGAGCCGTGCGGCCGGTCCGCCATTTCAACCGGTAACCGCCGGCGCCATCCGGCACATAGCGGGAAATTTTGTGCTGTGCGCCCTCGTTGGCGCTAAAGTTCTTGCCGCCGCGCGCCTGCACGTAGAACCCGTCGGCTGGTGCGCCGTCCGCCCCCAGCCAGTCACTCGAATATGTTTCCGCCAACTCGTTGCCGCCATGGATCGCATCTGCCTGGCGCGCCGCGCGGGCTGTGAAGACCGGGTCGGCAAACAGCCGTTGCCACTCGGTGAAGACCGGATTGCCGCGCTCATCGAACCGGCTCGGCGCGAGCCGCCACACGTCGCTTACAGATTGGTGGACCGCAAGCAACGACAGGTCTTCGAGCCAGTTCTGGCCGTGATACGTCAGCAAGCCATTGGGCATCTCCACCGGTGTCACTTCGTCTTCGTCCACCCGGCCATTGCCGTTGGCGTCGTGCCAGAAGGCGTACTGGGTCTTATTGCCCACCCGGTCGTGCAGGATCGCCGCCGCCGGCACGCAGCGGTCGGCGTCGAGACGGAACACATTAAACGAACGCCGGCCGGCCAGATAGATCCGGCCATTGACACGGATGAACTTTGTGCGGTCGAGTTTCCCGATGCGCGGATCCTCCTCGAACAGTGGCCAGACGGCATCGACCGTCCACGTGTGTTGGTCGTAGTCCACACGAAATCGCGTGAGCCATCCGCCCTGCCCGGGCAGGTAAATCTGCTCGGGATGTTCAGGGTCGACACCGTAGCCGTCGTTGGCCTTCGTTTGCAGGCTCATGAAATCCCGCAGCAACTGTCCGGTGGCGCTCCATTCACTCACC
>Ga0316231_1001822_pt1 | contig 22215 bp, 21 predicted proteins | sample TBH18027metaG_FD_206002 | JGI IMG/M metagenome (GOLD analysis project Ga0316231, IMG submission 206002) | Freshwater microbial communities from Trout Bog Lake, Wisconsin, USA - TBH18027 | ecosystem: Environmental > Aquatic > Freshwater > Lake > Hypolimnion/Profundal zone | place: USA: Wisconsin... | reverse complement strand
CCGAGCGCAGCAAACTCGACCGCGAAATCGCCGCTCTTCAAAGTCAGGTGGATACACTGTTCATCGAGGAAGTGTCGCAGCAGTTCGCGGAAGACGCTGTGCGGGTTACAATCGCGATGCAGTATCTGGACGAAATGCGGGATGTCGATTCGGAGTAGGCGGAGCATCGTGCACTAAAAACAAAAGACCGCTGTCCGATTAGGGACAGCGGTCTTTTAATTGCGTTTTGCCTGATTACTTGGTCTCGCTGGTGGCGGCGACGGGCATCTTGCAAGCAGCCTTTTTGGCAAGTTTCTTAGCAGCTTTCTTGGTGGCCTTCTTGGCAACCTTCTTGGCGGCGACTTTCTTGACTGCCTTCTTGGCAACCTTCTTGGTCGCTGTCTTGGCTACAGGCGCCTTGGCAGGGGCCGCGGCGGGCGCTTTCGGGGCCATCGGAGCCGGGGCTTGAGCCGAGGCTGTCGGGGCGACGATCGCGGTCATCGCGAACATGGCCAGGATGGCGGGAATCATAATCAGTTTCTTTATGGACATTCGTGTACTCCTTCGTGTCGATCTCTGCTAAGTCTCCAAGCGTATGAAGACGCCTAAAAGTTCCGCTAACAGCCGAACTTCAACATTTTTTTCACAATAGCCGGCAAGCTACTCCTCCAATGCCGTTTCGCCCACGCGCTCGACACTGGCCACGGAGTCTCCTTCATCGAGATTGATCAGCCGGACACCTTGCGTGCTGCGGCCAGTCGACCGGATGTCGCGGACATTGAACTGTATGGTGATGGCGTTGCGCGTCATGATCAGCAATTGCGAATCATCTGTGACCATTGCGGCATCGATCACGTCGCCGGTCTTGGCGGACAGCGACATCGTGCGAATTCCCATGCCGCCCCGGCCCTGAGCGCGATAGCCTTGCAGGGATGTCCGTTTGCCGACTCCATATTCGCCGATCACCAGCAGGTCGGCCGTATCGTCCACCACTCCCATGCCGACAACCTTATCGCTCTTGGCCGCCGATAATCGGATGCCGCGGACGCCACCTGCCGCTCGGCCGCGGGCCGGGACATCCGTTTCGGCAAACCGGATTGACATGCCCTTGGCGGTGACGAGAATGATTTCATCGCTGCCGGTTGTATTGGCCACCCAGTTGAGCGAGTCGTTTTCCTCGATGTCGAAGCAAATCAGGCCGCTGGCCCTCAGGTTCGTGAAATATTCCATGGCCGTGCGCTTCACTTCACCCATTTGGGTGACGAAGAGCAGATATCCCGCCTGGCCCTTGATGACCTTCATCGGGATGGTCGCCGTGATCTTTTCACCCGGCAGAATATTGATCAGGTTGATCACTGCCGTCCCCATCGCCTGGCGCGATGTTTGCGGGACCTCGTAGGCCTTAAGGCGATAGACCCGTCCGCGGTCGGTGAAGAACAATATGTAGTGATGCGTCGTCGCGATGAACAGATGCTCGATCGCGTCCGCGTCCTTTGTCGACGCCCCGATCCGCCCGCGTCCTCCGCGGCGCTGCGTGGGGTATGTGTCCTTGGGCACCCTCTTGATATAACCGTCGCGGGTGATCGAGATGATCATCTCCTCGTCGGGAATCATATCCTCGTCCCCGATGTCGTCGGCTTCGATGGGAAGAATGCGAGTCTTGCGATCGTCTCCGTATCTGTCGCGCAGGGCCTTTAGCTCTTGCTTGACGATCTGGTCGAGACGAACGGCCGATGCCAAAATATCTTCCAGGTAGCCTATCTGCTTGAGAAGATCCTTGTATTCGTTCTCCAGCCTCTCGCGTTCCAATGCCGCCAGTTGTCGAAGCTGCATCGCAAGGATCGCGTCGGCCTGGATTTGGCTGAACCCGAAGCGGTCCATCATCGCCGAGCGGGCAATTTCGGCGGTTCGAGATGCCCGAATGAGCGTGATGATCTCATCGATCACGTCGAGGGCGAGAATCAGACCTTCAAGCCGGTGCGAGCGTGCCTTTGCCTGGTTCAGTTCGTAGATGGTTCGCCGGCGGATGACATCGCGCCGGTGGGTGATATAGTGTCCCAGCGCATCCTTCAGAGTGAGGATTCGCGGCTGGTTGGTTACCAGGGCAAGCATGTTGACGCCGAACGTGGAACGCATCGGCGTATGCTTGAGCAGGGTATTGAGCACCTTCTTCGGGTACGCATCCCTACGCAGAGTGATCACGACGCGCATTCCATGGCGGTCGGTGTAATCGTTGATATCGAGGATGCCGTCGACCTTCTTCTGCTTGTGAAGTTCGGCGATCTGCTGGATCAGGCGCGCCTTGTTGACCTGATACGGCAACTCGGTAATGACGAGCAGGCTCTTGCCGGCTTCGCCTTCCTCGATATTGGTCTTGGCCTGCATGGTGATCGAGCCGCGGCCGGTTTCGTATGCCTGACGAATTCCCTTTGTGCCCAGGATCAAGCCGCTGGTGGGGAAATCCGGGCCTTTGACGAACTTCATTAGGTCATCAAGCGTGCAGTCGGGGTTGTCGATCTGATGAATAACGGCGTCGATAATCTCGCGCAGGTTATGGGGCGGGATCTTCGTGGCCATGCCGACCGCGATTCCTTCGCCGCCATTGCACAAGAGGTTAGGGAACGCCGACGGAAGAACGACAGGCTCGTTGCGGCTCTGGTCGTAGTTTTCGGTCCAGTCGACAGTATCCTTATCGAGGTCGTTGAGCAACTGAACAGCGAACGGCGACATTCGGGCTTCCGTATATCGCTGCGCCGCAGGCGGATCGCCGTCGATGCTTCCGAAGTTGCCCTGGCCATCGACCAGTTTGTACCGCATGTTGAAGTCCTGGCCCATGCGGACCATGGTCGCGTAAAGAGCGACATCGCCGTGCGGATGGTAGTTACCCATCGTTTCGCCGACGATCTTAGCGGACTTGCGGTACTGGGAGCCGGGAGTCAGGTTCAGATCGTGCATCGCCATCAGGATGCGGCGCTGCACGGGCTTGAGGCCGTCCCGCACATCTGGCAAGGCTCGGGAGATAATCACCGACATCGCGTAGTTGAGATACGATGTACGCATCTCGTCCTCGATGTCCTTAAAGATGACTGATTTACCGATGCCGGATAGATCCGGATCGTCGTCTGCAGTTTCGGTTATTTCTTCGTCTTCCGGCTCGTCTTCCGGTTCGTCGGCAGAGTCGTTTATCGTATCGTCGTCAGCCATGAAATCTTTGCGCCTTTTCTTGGGCTAATTTCGCCTCTTGAAGCAACCGCGCGGCAAGCAAATGCCGACCCTGCAGGCCGGCAACTTTTGTAAAATGCTGGAGACTTCGCGTGTGCTCCGGGGCTGTAGCGTCATGGGCGAATTACACCCAGAATGTCGATGATATTTTACACTATTTGGCAGCAACTGTCAAGTTGCTGGGCGGTGGTTGCTATTGCTGGGCGGAGGTGGAAGAGTTTGCCTCTTCGAGGCCCCCCGGCTTTGCTACGCGACGCCACCCCCAAAAATTCTGGGGGTTATGATATCGCTTCCCTGGTTACCTGCGGCCCCACTCCGATCGTAGGATGGGCCTCCGCGCCCGTCTCGTCGCTGTCTCGCCGCTGAGTATCATTCCCAACAGTCCTCGGACACTGAAAGAGGCCCATTCGTCAGCCGCTGAGACACCCTTTCCTCACCGTTTCGTGGAGGTTGATCGCGCGATTATGCACTTTTTTGAGATATCATATAAGCGTCAGCGAGCCGGAGGGGCCTCCTTATGGGCGGCCATGGCGCCACCGCTCCTAACGCGCATGGCGCGCTTTCGTAGATGTACTTCTTAAGTCATGATGGCTGGATCTACAACTACGCGATAACCTATTGGATGTAGCTAATTAACAGCAAATGAATATCATCGAAAGAAACAAATTTTTTCTGGATGAGGCGCGGAAGTCGTTTGATTTTCTAATTGACCTTGGATTCGCGGTGTCACCCCCGGCAGATTTCAAATGGTCATTAAAGGTGTTATTTGTCAATGGAGACGTCAGTTTGTCCGTCTGCTATGAACTAGATTCTTATCAGATCTACGCTGATTTTGCCTTTGAAGGATCGCGATATGATCTTGGAGCGTTGATCACATATTGTGACCCTGATGTTGGCGAACCGTATCGAGGCTGGATGACCACTACGCCGGAGGGTATAACGAACGGCCTCCAACAGCTTGCGGATCTAGTCAAGAAATATGGAATTCGGGCGCTTCGCGGCGACAGGGAGTTCATGCGCGGTATGGTCGCAGACTGGTTAGTGAGACGGGACCGATACTGTGAAGAGATGTGCGTGTCAAGAATACGAACTGACGCGGACATCGCCTTTCGTGCGCGCGACTACACGGATGCCGCCGAACTTTACTCGAGCATTCGTGATTGTCTCACTCCGGTTGAGCTTAAGAAATTGGAGCTATCGATCAAATACGCCGCTCAAAGATCACATCCACAAGAGCCCTCCTGAATCTCTTGCGATGATAGTAGTACTCAACGGTCAGCAGACATATGAATTCTGATTATATAACATTGATCCCGCCCAAACCACCTGTACGCTATTTCCGCGGGCCGCTGCCTGATCCGTATGACAGCCACGTTACAGCATACGTGCGTGCATTTCGTGATTTATCGGCCGAACGCAGGGCCGAGGTGATCGGGACACTCGTACAGCCTGAGCGCGCTGTTTTGAAGGATTTCGCGAGAAGGGCGCCGTCGCTGGCCGTTCGAAGTCGATTGGCGGCTTTTATCGAAGATGGCGTCACGGCGTTGGCCATCTCCGATTTCGTGGACGATCTTGCTAACGACCCGCTTTCCGATTACATATCGTTAGCAGTTCTGCGGGATGCCGCCAACAGAATCGGCGTGGACTTTAACGACATCCTTGAACGCATAGCTGCTTTCGCATCGGCTAGCGGGGCAGGCCATGTCCGTGGGTTTAAGCGAAACCTGGCAACCCTGGAACAGATGTCCTATATGTGCATTGACGAACCGGATGGCGTCCGATATTTGCCAGATATATCAGGACTGCCCGTTGGCGTCACCCTGCGGGACTTCCGCATCAATGAAGTGCTGGCGCATGGTAACGACCGGGCAAAGGGTGACCCGAGCCAATGGTCGAGGACTGCCCATTGGTGGGTCAGCAATCAGGTATTAGGGCTACTTCATTTTGATGTCTTCCAGGAAGAGGCCACTATCAACATTATCGAGTCGCCCACGCAGTATGTAATCATATCCGAATCCGGTCCGCTTCAACCATTGATTGAGGAGACTTACCGGTGGTGCGACGCCGCGGATCTTGCGGTTGCGTGGGAGCCAATCGAAGAGGAATTGATGAAGAAGCGGACCGACATGATAATTGAACACTCGCCGGACTACTGGTCGTTGCCCAGGTGGCTTGACCATTTCGGCCACGCCCGCGGACCGAGCCTGTGCAGGCCGTTGTATCCGGCGGCGTTTTCACATCGGCTCATCGTCGCGTACAGAGCATCCGACGGGTTCTGGTGTCAGGGCTACAGGGGCGGCGTGCCCGAAGCAAGGCCGATCCGCCTAAAAAGAGAATCGCGAGTTGGAATGGCGGTTATCGGCGCGTTCGACCGCAAGTGGTTTCCAAGCCTCCCCATGGTCTGGGCAGAGCCGAGGCTTGTTTCACCGGCATTGATAAAAATGGAATGGCACCCTGATGACGACCTGCTGTCGGCCAATCTGCCGCTTGAGCTTGAATTGGCGAAGTGGTTATGAATGACGCGTCGTAGGCACGCGAGTCAGTGACCTGCCGTCAAAAACGGCCAGACGACCAGCAGGTCGAGAGTGGCGGCCATGAGCCAGTGGATCAGGAAGCCGTAGACGAACGAGCCGGTCCGCAGCGCCAGATAGCCGAGCGCGGGGCCGCCCAGAGCCGCGCCGAATGTTTCCATATTGGGTTTGGATGCGGCTGCGATCGGAGACCAGTGCAGCAGGGTGAACGGGATCGTCTGAAGGATGATGGCGCCCCAGGCGCCGATCCGGCTGCCGCGCGCCAGGCCGAACAGAAGGAAACCGCGGAAAAAGAACTCCCAGCAAAAGAAGTAGACCCCCATCACAATTTCATAGTACGCGAATGTCACCAGAGTAGGGTGGGTCGCTGCTTGCCCCGGCCACCAGTTGGAAATCGCCAGATGCTGGGTGAGGCGCTGGATGTAGTACTGGCTAAAGGCAGTTGAGTGCGCGCTTATGACTACTGCGGGCATCATGATCGCGTAGCCGATGGCAAGCCATATCAGGCCAATCTTCCTGTTTCCTGCCTTCATGCCGAAATCGGCGGGCGAGTGGCGTGTCAGGAGCAGCATCGCTAGCAGCGGCAGCCACAGCAGGACGGCTACATTGACCAGATGGTACTCCTCGAACGGCTGCATGCGAGAATTCGCCCAGAACAAGAACGCACTGACGGCCATGCCGACAGCGAGAGTCAATGCTGCAGTTCGATTGTCCGTAGGAAAATCGATTGACGGCGCCGGGAACGATTCCTTGATCCGATCGAGCATCGTGCTCATGATTGTGCCTCAGCGGGCGACATCTTGGCGCGCATGATCCGTGCTGCATCGAGAATGGGCTTCGCGTCGAGGGTTGCGCAGTTCCCGTTTTCGTAGACGATCCGGCCGCCGACCATCGTCATGCGGACATCGCTTGCCCGGCAGGAGTAGACCAGGGCAGAGTAGGGGTCTGTTGCGGGCGCGGCATGCGGTCCGCTCAGATCCACCGCGATCAGATCGGCATCGTGGCCGGGGGCCAGCGACCCGATCAGGCTGTCCAGCCCCAGGGATTTCGCCCCGCCCAAAGTCGCCATCTCCACCATCTGGCGCGCAGTGACACATGTCGAGTTTTCGCGCGCGGCCCGCTGAGTGAGCAGCGCGCATCGCATCTCTTCGAACATATCGAGCGCGTTGTTGGATACCGCGCTGTCGGTTCCCAGCGCCACTCGAAGGCCTGGAGTCGAAAGCCAGTCCGTTAGCGGGGCAATTCCGGCGCCCAGTTTGGCATTGCTTTTCGGGCAGTGGACAATCGCGGCGCCCGACTGCGCGACCAGCGCGATGTCGGCCGCGGACTGGTGGACACAGTGAACGGCCAGCGTCGACGGGGTCAATATGCCCTGGTCGGCGACATACCGGGTCGGCGACGCATGCGGAATAGTCCAGTCGATTCCGCGCGAGCGGAACATATCGGCAAACGGCCCTTCGCCCTGCTGTGTCAGGCGGCATTCGGATGCCGACTCCGCGACATGGATGCTGATTGGCAACGCCTTTTCTCGGGCAACGGCGGCCAGCGCCGCAAATAGCTCCGGACGAACTGTATAGGGAGCATGCGGGGATATGCCGACGATCAGCAGGTCCGACGCTGCGCCCCGAAGCCGCTGCACCTTGGCCAGCAGCGTTTCCACAATCGCGTCGACCGGCTCTCGATGATCGATTCCGAAAACCTCTTGGTAGACAAGCCCGCGCAGGCCGGCGTCGGCTGCGGCTTGCATGGTCGCTCCGGAGTCCGTATTGTCCCCTATACAGGTGATCCCGCTCGCGAGGCACTCCAGGGCTCCAAGATGCGCGGATGCGTTCCAGTCATCGATATCGAACAACGACTTCGTTGTGACCAGTGTCCGTATCCAGTGAAAAAATGGAATGTCTTCCAGAAACCCGCGCAGTGCCGTATATTCGAGGTGTGTATGGGCGTTGACGAAGCCCGGCATCAAGACCGCCTCGCCGAAATCGGTATCGCAGGGTCCGGTTCCAGCCGGACGCACGTCGGCGATGGCGGAACCGGTCACCACCACCTCGCCGTACTCAATCGGCGGCGAATCTATCGGCAGTACCCAGCGGGCTCGGTAAGTAGGCATATCTGGGGCGATGTTTCGAGATGCGACGCGGGATGTCCTGCTTGGTTGGATGTGATGCGGAAAATTTGGGACGATTAAGTGTGCGTAAATAAAGCGCTGGATATCTGTCATTCCGCGGAGTCTTCGACGCCAGGAATCTCAAGCGCCTCGTGTGTGCGCTTGGAGCCTCGAAGGCCAGATTCCTTGCGTCGCAAGCACTGCGGAATGACAGATATCCAGCGCTCATGATATCGACGCCTCAAAACCTGCCTTGCGCAGCTCCTCAACCCGGTCATTCACCTCTTCCCGGGAGGCGTCGGGCACGTCTGCCGGTATCGGGGACGACAGCCCGAGGCCCTCCCATTTGCCCACACCTAGGCGGTGATACGGGAGGAACACGACCGGGGGAGGGGATGAGATGCTGCCCAGCAATACGAGCAGGCCTTTGAAAAAGATGTCATCCGCGTTGTAGCCCGGCGCCCAGGGGATGCGAATCTGCATCGGCCAGTTATCCGATGCCATTCGCCGAATATGGTTGATGATGGCCTTGTTGCCGATGCCGGTGAGTTGCCGGTGGCGAGCGCTGCTGGTGTGTTTGAGATCCACCAGGAAAAGATCGACCAGCGGGCGGATCTCGGCCAGATGCTTCCAGGTTGTCTGCGTGGTGGTTTCGATGGTGGTGTGAAACCCACGGCTCTTTGCCTCTGTAAGAAGCGCCCGGGCAAACTGAAACTGGGCCAGTGGCTCACCGCCGGAGAGGGTCATGCCGCCTCCCGAGTTGCGGTAGAAAGGCTCGTCGCGCTCGACAACCGCCATGACTTCGGCAACGGTTTTCTGGGCGCCTACGAACTCCAAAGCGCCGGCGGGGCATTCGTGAACACACTTGCCGCAGCGGTCGCAATGCGATAATGACATCGTGTGGTTTTGCGCGTCAACTCTGTGCCCGCCTTGCGGGCATATCTCCTGACACTTTCCGCAATGCCCGCACAGCGCGCGCGAAAGCCGCAACTGCGGACCCGCTTCCAATCCCTCGGGGTTATGACACCACAGACACCGGAGCGGACAGCCTTTGAGAAAGACTGTCGTGCGAATGCCTGGACCGTCGTGTATGGAAAATCGTTGAATATCGAACACCCAGCCAGCGATAGCCGCTTGGGGCTGCTCCTGATGTTTTGTCATATTGTCTCTTATTATACGACGGAGTGACTGTCTCTGCGCCAAATGCGGCACAATATAGCATGTCAGCAACAGAGGGCCTTATTCTTGATATGGATGGCGTGTTGTTCGATTCCGAGAGCATTCATGCCCGGTCCTGGGAAGATGTTGTGGGGCCGCTCGGTTTGAGCCTGCCCGATAATTGGTTCTTGCCATGGATCGGCATTCCGGATTTTGAGATGGCAAAGCACTTCAATGTGACCCTGAGCGACTACTCGTCCGAATCGCTGCTTGCCGCCAAGCGCAAACGTTATCTCGAAATCATGCCAGGCGCCCTGGTTGCTTATCCGGGAATTCTTGCCCAGATCCGGCAGCTAAGCGCGATGGGAATGCCGATTGCGGTTGCCACCTCCGGCACAGCCGATGTGGCGGCGATTGCGCTGTGTTCAACCGGCATCTTGCCGCTTCTGACGGCGCTGGTCACGATCGACGACGTTGCAAGGCCAAAGCCTGCTCCGGATTGCTACTTGCTGGCAGCGGACCGGCTTGGCCGTCCCGCAGATCGATGCAGCGTCATCGAGGACAGTCCGTCCGGCATCGAGTCGGCCCGCAACGCCGGTTGCCGCGTTTTGGCCGTGGTCACATCGATGCCCCAAGCCGCACTTTCGGGCGCGGACCGTCTTTTCGACAGCACATTCGAGGCATTGGACTTTTTGATCGTTAACGTGATATAACACTCGCAGTTCGAGAAGGAAACATCGCTAATGAAACGTCTCCTAATGAAACTATCGCAATCCGTTGCGATCTTGGCTTGTGCCCTTGCTCTTGTGTCGATGAGCGTGGGCAACGCAGCCGCATCGAGTCGACTGATTGACGGTAAGTTCGGCAAGGCGATCAATTTGCATCAGGGCGAGCGATCGGTAACTGTGCCGCTTGGGCGCACCATGGAGAAGTTGCCGGTCACGTTCGAATTGTGGGCGAAGGCCGATGCAAGCAGCACGTTCAATATTTTGCTCGCCTGTTCGTCCAAGTCCAACATGCAGCATTGGGAGCTTTACACGCAGCCCAGCACCGGCATTTTATGCTTGTACATGCCGCAATTGAAAAGTCATGATTCTGCATCGAGGGTCAATATCGCGGACGGAGCATGGCATTTCATTGCATTGCGTTTTACCGATTCGCAATTGCAGCTTTATGTGGACGGCAAGTTGGGTGTCGATCTCACGTCGCCATCCCCCCTTCAGTTCGATACCGCCGACTTGCACATTGGAACACTTGACGACGCGGCTCTGGCTTACTCCGGCGCTGTCGATGAGCTGTTGATTACCCGAGCGGCGGCCGATCTGAGCGGTTTTGTGCCCAGCGCACCTTTTGCCGCGGATGAGTCCACTGTCCGACTTTACCACTTCGACCAAACATCGGGCGATAGCACTCCCGATAGCGCCACCGGACCTGATTCGGCCCGTGCTTTGATTGTGGACGGTCAGACCCTGCCGGTCGGAAATGCATTTCTCGACGAGGTCCAGGATCAACAGTTTGAGGCATCGGCTCTGTCCGGCGATACCGCGGTGGATCTGGAGAGCAAACTGCCGGCGCTATCGGTCACGGCTCAACCTCTAACAGCGAAATGGTCCACTGCCGAAGCCCAAACAATGAGCCTTTCCGGACCGTGGCTGATGAAGAGTTGTCCGCATGTCGAGTTTCCAGCGCCTCATGCCTATACCGCAAGCGAGAGCATCGGTGTCGAGCAGGGCTGGGAAAAGCCCGGTTACGATCGAAAAGACTGGCTGCCGGTTCGTGTTCCCACATCCGTTCAGTCGGCTCTGATTGCGCAAAAACAGCTCGACGATCCGTTCTGGTACTCCAACACCTATGACGAATTGACTAATTATGGTGAGCCCAAGGAATTCCCGTGGGTTCGGCGGTTCACCCGAAACGAGCAGCAGGACTGGTGGTTCGCCCGCAGTTTCAATGCTCCCGAATCTTGGAAGGGCAAGTCGATCCGGTTGACATTCGACGGCATCGACTACTCGGGGTCCGTTTACCTCAACGGCAGTTCGCTGGGCTATCACGCCGGAATGTTCGGTGGCCCGGTGCGCGATGTGTCAGGTCTCTTGCACTTCGATTCGCCCAACTGGCTTGTCGTGCGCGTCGATCGAGCCCCGCCAATCTGGACTGGCATACTCAAGGGCAGCCCGGGTTTCGGCTGGCATTACGGGCATCTGGTCTCGATGGGAATCTGGCGCGATGTCCATATCGACGCCCTGCCGAAAGTGGAGATCTCGGACCCGTATGTGGTGACCCAATCGATTAGCGGCAGCAAGGCCGTGCTCAAGATCGAGTACTATGTCGACAGCCACGAGCCTGGAATTATCCCGCTGCAAGTGAGCGGGCAACTGGACGGTGCGAACTTTTCGGCTGCTCCCATCGCATTTGCAAACAAACTCAATGCCCCGTATGGCCGAAGCCGGTATCGAACCATTGTTTCGCTTAACAATGCGCACATCTGGTGGCCTCTAAATTACGGCGCCCAGAATCTCTACAACTTGAGGCTCTCCTGCCGGTCGGCTGCCGATGTCATTTCAACGACTGTGGCCCGATTTGGCATTCGCACCCTGGAAATGAAGCCGGTTGCCGGTACCCTTTCTAAGCAGTCGTATCGATGGCAGTTTGTGGTGAATGGCCAGCCGATGTTCATCAAGGGAGCCAACTGGTGTTGGTCGGACCCGATGCTCAAGGTTGACCCGGCCAAGTACGAGCGCCTCCTGGAATTGGCGCGGCGCGCGGGCATCCAGATGTTTCGCGCCTGGGGCGGCGGTATTATCGAGACGGACGAGTTCTATCGTCGCTGCGATGAAAAGGGCCTCATGGTATACCAGGAGTTTCCGTTCTGCTGGGGCCCATGGGATTTCCCGCGCACCGATCCCGTTGTTGAGGATCAGCAGGTTTCGCAAGTGGTCAAGCACCTGCGCAACCATCCGTCGCTGGTCATGTACGGCGGCGGCAACGAAAACTCGCCCAGCCCTGGCAACGATGAGGCGCTGTTCCTGGTCGGAAAGCGCTGCCGCGAGTTCGATCCGTCGCGCCCATTCCATCGCACCGACCCGTGGGGCGGCAGCACCCACAACTGGTCGGTCTATCACGGCCGCCGTCCGATCGACTCCTGCTACCACGGGCAGCCTTCCGTTTGGTATGGTGAGTTCGGAATGGCGACTATGACGAATATGTCGAGTACGTCGAAGTACTGGCCGCAGAGCGTCATCGACGAGTGGCCTCCCTCGTTTACCGACGGTGGAGTCCTGGGCCATTTGAATACATTCACGATCACGGACATCTTCAAAGTTTTGGGCTACGCCGACTACGGCCCGATCGACTCGATTCGCTACGCCGGCGAGGGGCAGCGCTCTTGCAGCGGCCAGAACAAGACCGGGTTCTGGTTCTATAAATTCACCGACCTGTTCCCCGGCCATTCGTTCGCCGTGGTCGATTACTATGGCTCGCCGAAGATTTCGTACTATCGCGCCAAGCAATTCTGCCGCCCGATTTGCGCGTTCGCTTCGTATGACAAGCTGGACTGGGCCGACAACGAGCCGTTCGCTGCCAGCATCCATGTGGCGGACGATACCAATCATCCGGTGGCGTCGGCGCAGGTAGTCGCGACAATCTACGGCAGTAACTTGAAGCCGGTCTGGGAAAAGGATTACTCTGTTCGCGACCTGCAGCCCAACGCCAGGGTCGACCTGGATTCTATCAATGTTCCGATCCCGCCGGGGCAGAACAAGCCGTTTCTTCTGGCCGTTACTTTGCGATCTTCCGCCGGCGAGTTGATTTCGGACGAATGGTATTGGCTCAATTTCCAGGCCAAGAGCGACGCGATGAGCCATTACTGGACCGATGACGTGAACAAGATTCCGGTAAGCGAGTACGGCCAGGTTTTCCAGGCCTATGCCAACGCGCCCGAAGCGCGCCTGCTAACCCTGCCCAAGACGAACTTGTCCGCCAACTGTTCGGTCTCGGGCACGCACGGCCAGATCAAGATCGTCAACAACAGCGACAATCCGGCGTTCAATGTGCTGATCGACAATTTTCCGGACGGCGCCAGGGATTTTCTGGACGAGGACAGCTTCTGCCTGCGCCCACACGAGACTCGCCAGATCGGATTCGATATCGGCCCCGGCGAAACGGCGCCCGCGCTGAGCGTGCGGGCGTGGAACGCGCCGAGCGTTTCGGTCGGGAACTGAGGTTTGGCGTATATGGTAATATTGTTATTGCAAGACGGAGGTAGCCATGCCACACTACAGCGCAATAGTTAATAATGATCGCGCCTTGGAATTGCCCCAAGAGGCCCGTCAATTCGTGCAACCCGGCCAGGTCATCGAAATTGACCTGCCGGAACACCTCGTGCCGATTGCCCCTAAGCCGAACTATGCGATGCTTGCGGCGTTAGGAGAAATTGCCGAGCGACAACAAGGCAGACCGCAATCGGACGGCTCTCAGACTTTACGTCTGCTTCGTGAAGGCAGGGCCGGAGGCTCATACGGCTATGCCCCAACCGAATGACTTTACCCAGCAGGCTGTTGTGATCGATGCCAGTGTTGCAGTTGCAATCGTCAGCAAGGAAGCTAATGCTTCTGCGGCGGCGGGATGATGGAGTAGGCACATTGGCAGAAGATGCACACGACCTCTTTGATCACGGTTGCACGTTCTACGATAATGGGGATGTTGCAGGCGCAATCGAAGCGTGGCGTGGGGTGATCGAGACAGATCCTGGCGTCGCCGACGCGCACTACAATCTCGGTGTGGCCTATTACGACACAGGAAACACCGATGCCGCGCTGGTCGCATTCTATTGCGCAACGAGTCTCAAGCCCACTTACGCGAGCGCACACGAATGGATCGGTTACATACTTTACATACGCGCCAGTCAAAATCATAGCCGCTCTGACTGGCGACGTGCGCTCGATGCATATCGCCGCGCGGTTCGATCAGGCACGAATGAAGCGCCGCTGCATTACACGATCGGCACGATCGAGAGATTTCTTGGCGATAGACGTTCCGCAATCAAGTCGATGCTGTCTGCTATAGAACTAGACTCCAAACATGAGGATGCGTATGTCGCGCTTATTGGAATGTGCATGCAAACAGGGCGCTGGCGACAAGGATGGCAAACGGCGTCAGCTCTGGCAAGCTTACCGGATTTTGACGAATCGAAATACGAAGTTGATTACAGGAAGGTGTTCGTCAGGCTCACTCCTATTGTGCTGGTAATTGCTGGACTTGTACTGTTGATGCGAAGCGTTAGCCATAAACGTACAGGTGCAACTGACGGGCGTCCCCGTCACTTGCGATAGTCGCCGTTTTCGTAAACATCAGGATGAGACGATGGGCCCGGCGTCCGCCCACGGCAGCCGAGCCAATAACGGTGGTATAACAAAACCATGATTGACAACGCACCGTCTTTAAAGATGCGGACCCGGCGCATCCGGCTCGGCTTGCTTTTGGGCGTTATCGTGATCATCGGCTTCGCCGTGGCCGAAATGGCTCAAGTTGCTGGCTCTTTTGGATGGACTCCGCTAATGTTTGCAGCAATGTACGGCAATGGGGCATGCGTTGACGCCGCTGTCTCGGGTGGCGCGAACGTGAATGCGAAGACAAAGCCCTACGGGCTTACTGCCCTTGAATTATCCGCTCTAAAGAGCAATACCAGCAGCATGAAAGCCCTGATCGCACACGGCGCGGCCCTGAACTTGAAGGACGACAGCGGAGGCAGCGCCCTTCAAGTCGCAGCAGGCGGCCGTCACTACCCCTGCCTACAAATGCTTGTCAATGCTGGAGCAGACGTGAACGTTGCGAATGCAGAAGGCACTTCGCCTCTTATGTACGCAGCAGGATATCATGGCAATGCCGAATGCGTGAAGAACTTGATCAGGCACGGGGCGAGTTTGAATGCGAGGGGACCCCGTGGCGGCGCAGCTCTTCACTTTGCGGTCGCGGAAGGCCCGTTCGGGGCTGTCCAAGCCCTCATCGCGGCTCAGGCGAATGTCAATGCGAGAACCAACGAAGGCGTGACGGCCCTCATGCTCGCGGCTAAGTATGGCAGGTTGGATAGCCTAAATGCCCTCATCGCTGCGGGGGCTAACATCGATCTTCAGGATAACAATGGTTCAGCGCTTATGAAGGCCGTAAATCACGACAAGAAGGATTGCGTCAGCGCTCTCATCGCTCACGGTGCAGCATTGAACACAAAAAATCGTGACGGCAAGACGGCGCTTGCTTTTGCCGCGGCGCATCCTGATATTGCGGCGATTCTCCAAAAGGCTGGGGCGAAGTAGCTCCCCGTCACTCGCGATAGTCATGTGGATAAAGCAATGTTCACCGTAACTCGAATAATTCGCGTTCTTGTCGTGATCGCCATCGTGCTAATCGCAGTCGCGGTGTTGGCGCTTGTTGCGATGAGGCATGTTTATCGCGGCGGTAGACCCCTTATCGAATCTAGGGTCAATGACTATGGCATGACGCCTCTGATATGGGCGGCCTACACGGGAAATACGATCTTGGCTAGAGTGCTTGTTGCCGACGGCGCCAATGTAAATGCCGTGGACGACCACGGCGACACGGCTCTCAATTTGGCTGCCGGCTGGGGCTATCCGGATTGTGTAAAGACTCTGATCGCTGCCGGTGCTAACATAAACACTCCAAGCGTCCACGGCTTAACGCCTCTAATAAATGCAGCTAACTATGGACACCTGCGCTGCATGAAGGCTATACTCGCAGCCGGCGCCAATATGAACGCCACAGGTCAGTACGGCAATACGGCATTGATATGCGCAGCCCTTAAGGGATACGCCACGTGTGTTAGTGCCCTGCTCGCGGCCGGTGCAAATCCGGATCAACGGAACCGATTTGCCCAATCAGCGTTCGATGAGGCCGCCCAACATGGCAAGTTGGATTGTTTAAGCATCTTCATTAATAATGGTGTGAATGTTAATGCAAGCGCGTACCGAGGTTGTACGGCTCTCATGTTTGCGGCTTCCAGCGACAATCCGGCCTGCGTCAAAGCCCTTCTCGCGGCCGGATCGGACATTTCTGCCAGGGATATCTATGGACGAACGGCGCTCATATGGGCGATAAACAATGATGATACAGATTCTGCGAAGGCGCTCATTGCACATGCCGGCCATGGACCGCTATTGAACGCGAAAGACTGCATCGGCCATACAGCGTTGTACTACGCCGACTTGTTCAAACGTGACGAGATTGCTAAGCTTCTTCGCGCTGCCGGAGCAACGTGATCTCGCTACACCTGCACGCTACGGTTGATGATCATCTCCTGCCACTGCGCGCCGAGCAGCACGAAGCGGGCGGACCAGCCGGAAACTCGCACTGCTAACTGGCTGTATTGCTCCGGGTGCTTCTGCGCCTCGCGCAGGACATCGTTGGAGACCACATCGATTTGCATGAAGAACCCGCCGAGTTCGACGAAGCTGCGCATAAGGGCGGCCAGGGCGTCGACGCCCTCCTCGCCGGCGACGCTGGTCGGATCCATCTTGAGTTCCAATGCCGTCCCGCATGGCAGACGATCCAGGCCCATGGCGCAGAAGGAACGGACTACCGCGGTTGGGCCGAGGTGGTCGGTCCCTGGCGTGGGCGAGAAGTTGGTGGCCAACAGATCGCCGCGAACGTGGCCGTCCGGTGTTGCCGTTCGATTCTCGCGAAACATGATTTCGCGTCCGAACGAACTCACTCCCGCCGGGCGCTTCACTCCATTTCGCTCAGGCACGCGCTCGACCTCTGTGAGAAAGCTATCGAATACCCGCTTCGTCATGGCGTCCGCCTCTGGATCGTCGTTGCCATAGGCCACGAATTTCGCCAATACTTGCCTTCGGAGGTCTTCCGCGCCTTCCCAGTTGTTGCGGAGGATTTCGATGAACTGGCTATACGATAACCGACGCTCGTCGAACACCAGTTGCTTGAGCGCAAGCAGGCTGTTGCCGGTATCGGGAATTCCGCCTGCATGCGGAGATAGAACATTGTATCGAGGCCCGCGAGAGTAGTAGCATCGGGCGTTACCAATGCAATCCTTGACCAGCAGCGAGATCAGCGGTGTCGGATCATGCTCCCAAAGATAGGCTCCGTTTGCGTGGTCATGGAAGCCGCCTACGCGCTGGGCCAGACGGCGCTCGAATGCGCTGTACACCTGCTCAAAATCGTCGAAATCCGGGATTGGGCCCTCGCCGGGGATTCCCATGGCTTCCTGAAGCAGATAGAGAGTATCGAACGGCTCGTAGCCAAAGGCGGTTTCGCCAGGGATTTGCACTTCCCAGCAACCATCGTTTACGAATCGGCGCGCCTCGGCTTCCTGATAGCCGAATCGCGTCATGGCGCGAATGACGACATCTTCATTGTATACGGCCACAATTCCCTGACCGAGCCGTTGCACCTGCGCCACATGCCGTAAGAGACTATCGGAAGTGCGAGGGCTAATACGAACAGCAATCGGAAAGACACTGATTTGCAGTTCTTCAACCACGTCGAGCACAATGTCCGTCACCTCATTGGCCACTTCGCGCCCGTCTGCATCGATCCCGGCCAGGATGATGTTCTGGTAATTCTCGCCATTGCCGATAATTGGGCCCGGTGTCGGTCCGATCCATTCGCAGCCGTTGATGAAGAAATGCGCCATCAATTCGCGGGCGTCGTCCAGCGTGATGCGCCCGGTTTGTAGATCGCGCCGCAGAAAATCGCCCAGCATTTCGTCGATACGCCCAATGCCCGGCCAGTTGCCGCAGAGCCGTTGAAACGCAAAGGCAAACCAGAGCGATTGCAGCGCTTCGCGGAAGGTAGTTGGCGGCCCTTCGGGCACATTCGCCAGCGTGTCGCGCAGAGCGACATAGTGCTGGCGTTCCTGATCGGATGAAAGCGCGATTCGAAACGCCAATTCCGCCATGTGGCGCTCATGCCAGATGCCGGCCGCGTCTATGCAGATGCTCATTGCCGCCAGCGACGCCTGACCAAGCGAGTCGAGATCGCCTCTGGCGATTCGCTCGTCGATCTGAGCGCGCAGCCCGCGATAGCCCACCTTGAGCAAATGGTCGAAACCCGCAGTGAGGTGGCTCACGCTTACGAACGGGAGTTGGCCATCCAGATAGACGGGGATTCGATGCCGGGCGCTTGCAAGCAGTGTGGCTCCTCCCACCAATCGTTGCGCCGGGTCGATGCGTAGCGGCGCCTGTTCGCTAATTAATCGGACTGCATGCGCCGCCTGCAAGGGGGTGGGCATGCAGTCCAGGCCCGGAACTCCGTCCAGAGCGATGGGCGCGTCGACCATCGACGCACCCCACTGGCCTTCCAAAACGCGCCTGCCCAGCGCATGTGTTTCGTCTGATAATCGTTTCACTGACACCATGGTCACCGCCAATCGAACTCGACGAACAAGCCTGGCAGCTTCTTGTCTGAAAGGTCGCTATACGCCTGGGCGGCATCTGCCGGCTTGTGCATGCTTATCGTGTTCCCGACATTGACAGAACCGTCGGCAATCCAGCCCAGCGCGGTCCTCAAGTTGTCCTGGATGCACACAGGGCTGAACACACTTGGAGTGACCGGAATCTCCCATTCCCAGCCTGAGCGAACTACCGCGTACTTGTGGAAAATCGTGTGGAGTAGCGTGTGTGCAGAAATATCCGTCATCTTCGTCCACGGGGTGGCCACTTGCACAATTTCGCCGAGTCTGCGAATAATATTGCAGCCGTCGAGGGCGGCCTGTTCGTGGCCTGAGCACTCGAGCACCAGGCCGACTTTGCCGGCGATATGCGACGCTTCGAGAGGAACGTGATCGTAAATTTCGGTGAGGCCTGCCGCGGCTGCATAGTCCCGGCGCACTGCAAATGGATCGACTCCAACCACCTTATAGCCCGCCCGGCGGAACGAGAGCGCGGCGAGGAAGCCCACTGGCCCCAGACCGCACACAACAACGATCTCACCGGGCCGCGCCTCGGTCGTGGCGAGTGTGGTCATGGTGACGCCCATCAACCGAGCAAGGACAGCGTGCTGGGGGTCCAGACCGGGCGGGACCGGCAACGCCATCTCGGCGGTTACCTTTTGATAGCTGCGGTGGCCGCCCGTGCAGAAGAGGATCTGACCTGGCGACGCGCGGCATAGCCTGGAAACGTGGGAAAGTCCTTGCCACGGTATTGCCAGTTAAGCTCAGTTCCAGGGCTGACAAGCGTGAACAAAGTTCGCCCCAAAATTTCATTTGGTGCAGGAGGCGTAGGGGCATCGATTTCGATGAGCGCTGCCTTCTCGCGGGCGATGAACGATATAGCATGTTCCATGTGAAATCTCCTGTTTACCGAAACTGGACGTATTATATGATAATTCAATGGTAACTTGCAATCCTGTTCTGAACAAATACATTGCGAATTTGTATTGGATTTGTCGTTCGCGGGGAATATAGCGTGCAGATGACCGCAGGAACGCTAAACACAAGGAGCAGGATATGAGCGGAGTGCGAGTGTTGGTTGGGACCCGCAAGGGCGCGTTTATATTGACGTCTGACGGCAAGCGCGAGCAATGGGCGGTTAACGGTCCTTTCTTCGGGGGATGGGAGATCTACCATATGAAGGGTTCTCCCGTCGATCCGAACAGGCTTTTTGCGTCGCAAACGAGCGGCTGGTTCGGCCAGTTGATTCAGCGTTCCGACGACGGCGGGTTAACATGGGAAGCAGTCGGCAACGAATTTACGTATGACGGCGTTCCGGGAACACATCTGTGGTATGACGGCACCCAGCACCCATGGGAATTCAAGCGAGTCTGGCACATCGAACCGTTCCTTACCGATCCACAGACCGTTTACGCCGGCGTGGAAGACGCCGCGATGTTCAAGTCGACGGATGGCGGCAGTACATGGCATGAGTTGTCGGGTCTTCGCAACCACACGACTGGGCCGTCATGGCAGCCTGGAGCCGGCGGAATGTGCCTGCATACGATCATTTTCGATCCTGGCAATCCTGAAACAATCCTCATCGCAATCTCGGCGGCAGGGGCGTTTCGGAGCGACGATTCCGGTCAAAATTGGCGCCCTATCAACAAGGGGCTGACCTCGCAGTTTATGCCCAATCCGACAGCGGAGACAGGTCATTGTGTCCACCGCATAGCCATGCACCGATCGCGACCAAACGTTCTCTTTATGCAAAAGCACTGGGATGTCATGCGAAGCGACGACGGCGGCGATTTCTGGCGCGAGGTGAGCGGGAATCTCCCGAGCGATTTTGGGTTTCCAATCGATGTTCATGCGCATGAGCCGGATACGATATACGTGGTTCCCATTAAGAGCGATGGCGAGCACTATCCGCCGGACGGAAAGCTGCGTGTCTATCGCAGCAGGACAGGCGGCGACGAGTGGGAAGCCCTGACCAACGGTTTGCCGCAACAAGATTGCTATGTTAATGTGTTGCGAGACGCGATGGCAGTGGATTCGCTCGATTCGTGCGGCGTCTATTTTGGGACAACGGGTGGGCAAGTTTATGTATCGTCAAACTCAGGCGATACGTGGAGCACAATTGTCCATGATCTTCCCGCGGTTCTGTCCGTCGAGGTCCAGACACTGCCATGATACGAGTTTCAATGCCGGCCCACCTGCGCACTCTTGCGGGGATCAACAACGACGAAGTGTCGATCCAAATCGCTGGTGCCGTGACGCAACGATCAATTCTCGATGAAATTGAATCCGTCTATCCGATGCTGCGAGGCACTATCCGCGATCACGCCACTCATGTTCGGCGGCCCTTCATCCGATTCTTCGCCTGCGAGCAGGATCTGTCACTCGATTCGCCGGATGCAGTGTTGCCCGACGAGGTCGCAGAGGGAACAGAGCCGTTCCTGGTCGTGGCGGCCATCGCAGGCGGCTAGAGCGCTGCCTGCCTTTTTACAACCTCTGGGTACAATCTCGGAGTGAACGATGATGCCATACAGGTTACCAGTCTGGTCGGCAACACGCCGCTCATTGACCTGGGCAGGATTGCCGAGGGTGTCGCTGCCGGTGTGCGGCTGCTCGGAAAGGCGGAGTACTTTAATCCTGGCGGTTCCGTGAAGGATCGAGCCGCCCTGAATATGATCCTGACCGCCGAGCGGAACGGAAGATTAACAAGGGGCAAAGTTATCCTCGACGCCACCAGCGGCAATACGGGAATTGCGTACGCCTGGATCGGCGCCACTCGAGGCTATCGAGTCACTTTGTGCCTGCCGTCGAATGCGTCTTCCGAGAGGCAGAAGATCCTGCAGGCGCTTGGCGCCGAATTGATTTTGACCGATGCACGCCACAGCACCGATGGTTCGCAACGCCGGGCGAAGGAACTGGCGCGAGCCGATCCCGACAAGTATTTCTATCCCGATCAATACAATAATGACGCTAACTGGCAGGCTCATTTTTCGGGAACCGGTCCTGAGATTTGGCGCCAAACCAATGGAGAGATTACGCATTTTGTCTCCGGCATAGGGACAAGCGGAACCTTTGTCGGAACGGGCAGGTTCTTAAAACAAAGAGACTCGCGGATTACGCTTGTATCCATGCAGCCTGCATCGCCTATTCATGGCCTCGAAGGGATGAAGCATCTCGAAACTGCGATGGTCCCGGGTATCTATGATCCCGATGTTGCAGACGAGGGGATCGAGGTGTTCACGGAGGATGCTTATGCGATGTGCAGGCTGATGGCGCATAAGGCTGGCCTGTTTGTGGGACCGTCGAGTGGAGGCAATGTTTGTGCGGCATTGGAAGTGGCGCGCCGCCTCGAAAGCGGAGTCGTGGTCACAATCCTGTGCGACGCAGGCGATAGGTATTTGAGCGAGCGCTTTTGGACGGACGAGCCGTGCCCGGTAATTTGACGCTGACAATCAGTCGGGCTCTGCTCGATCGGATGTTTGCGCACTGTCTGGCATCCTATCCGGATGAAGGATGTGGCGCGATTTTGGGGGAGCGACGAGGGGGCGCCAAAATCGTGACAGAAGTCGCGCTGCTGCGAAACAACGCGGGGCAGTCTAGCGGTAATCGGTTTGAAGCAAACTCGGACGATGTATTGACTTTGATCCGGCGCGAGCGGCAGACAGGCATTGAGGTGCTGGGATTCTTTCATTCGCATCCCGATCATCCTGCGGCGCCATCGAAAACCGACCGCGACGCCGCCTGGCCCGAGTACAGCTATCCGATCGTTTCGGTCATTGCGGGCGAAGTTTCGAGTTGGAACA
>Ga0316231_1001820_pt1 | contig 22242 bp, 18 predicted proteins | sample TBH18027metaG_FD_206002 | JGI IMG/M metagenome (GOLD analysis project Ga0316231, IMG submission 206002) | Freshwater microbial communities from Trout Bog Lake, Wisconsin, USA - TBH18027 | ecosystem: Environmental > Aquatic > Freshwater > Lake > Hypolimnion/Profundal zone | place: USA: Wisconsin... | reverse complement strand
CCTTGTTATAAGCGGAACAGGGTAAAAGAAGTAATTAGACGAAATGATTGAACAGGTATTAAACCGACGTAATGTAATGCGGGCGTATCGCCAGGTGGTGTCGAACAAAGGTTCGGCAGGCGTGGTGTAATCGGTAAATAACAATGCACAGTTTTCGGTAAATAAGAATACACAGAATTTGGTAACAATGGTGCACAGTTTTCTTTTCATTTGGGCATGCCCAAATGAAAAGAAAGTCAACTTTGCCGGGGTACTAAAACCCGGTAATTATGAACCAATATCTTAATAAGTTGATCATGTACCATGAGATTCACAAAATGAACCGAGAAGGGTTCTCAAAATCAAAAATTAGCCAGTATCTGGTTATCAACCGCCGCACCGTTAACCGCATTTTATCGATGGATGAACTGCAGTTCGAGGCATTTCTTGAGTCTTTATCCCAGAGAAACAAGGAGCTATCCATTTACGAGGATTGGGTAAAAGGCAAACTGGAGCTGTACCAGGAAACCTCTGCCGCTCAAATGCACGACTGGTTATTGGAACATTTTCCGGATTTTCCCGGCGTAACATCCAAAACAGTTTACAACTTTGTGATGTGGGTTCGGCAAAAGCATCATTTGCCACAAACAAGGCCAATACGTGAGTACAATGCCGTTGAAGAACTTCCATACGGGTTGCAGGCACAAGTTGACTTTGGACAGTACAACATGCGAGACGGGCTTGCCAAGCGGGTTAAGGTCTGGTTCTTTGCCATGTCGCTGTCCCGTTCCCGGTATAAATATATTTTCTTTTCAGATATCCCCTTTACCAGCCATACGGCTATTGAGGCCCATGAGAAGGCATTTTCATTCTTTAATGGAATACCGGATCAGATTGTTTACGACCAGGATAAACTGTTCCTGACGGACGAAAACAGGGGTGACCTATTGCTGACAAGTGCATTTAAGGATTACTGCCGGGAGCGTAAGTTTCATTTGCACTTTTGCAGAAAGGCTGACCCTGAGAGTAAGGGCAAGATTGAAAATGTTGTCAAATATGTCAAGCAGAACTTCTTATACAACAGACCTTTCAGTGATGTTTCTCTGCTTAACACTGAAGCCCTGGCGTGGCTTTTACGCACCGCAAATGCAAAGCCACATGCTGGTACCCAGAAGAGCCCTTTTAACGAATGGTGCATCGAACAGCTCTCTTTAACACCTTTTATTGCCGTTGCGATAAAGCCTGCAACAATTTTATATACCGTGCGCAAAGACAATATCATCTCCTGGAAAGGAAACTTTTATATGCTCCCATCTGGCACCTACAAAGGAAGAGGAACACAGGTGAGCGTATCTCCGGAAGGTGGTTTACTAAATATTTGTTTATTGAATGGTGCACATGTTTGTTCTCCTGCTATATCCACAGAAAAGGGCAAAACAATAACCAATACCGATTACAAAAGGGATAAATCCGGTAAGATCCCGCAATTGATCAGCGACATCTCATTGATGTTTGATAATCCTGACTTGTCGTTGCAATACATGGCAGAAATCCGGAAGGAGAAACCCAGATACATCCGTGATCAACTTATTTTGCTAAGACAAACCATTGGGGACTTCAATAAGCAGATGATTAATAAAGCATTGGAATATTGTGTTGAAATGAAAGTCTATAGTGCTAACGATTTTAAATCTGTAACAGAAAGCTTATCAAAAGAACAATCGCAGATCGAAGCCAACAAATTGAAGCCAACATTGACCAATCCACTTAGCGGAATAATCACCGATATAGCGACTTGCCAGCCAATGAAAAGCTCCATTTACGATTATGAACACCTAATGCAGAGAGGCAATTGATCATGGAAAAGAAACAAATCATACAATCCCTTTGTCTTCAGTTTAGAATGAGTGGAATGGGTGCCAGTCTTGACCAGGCACTTAGAGAAGCAGAAAGTGGAACAGTTAGTTTTCTCGACTATACCATCCGACTTTTGCAGGCAGAAGCCCTGCACCGCCAACAGAAAGAAGATCAACGAAGGCTTAAAACAGCCCGTTTACCAATCACTTGCGATCTAAACAACTACGATTATACCTTTGAGAATGGCCTCCCAAAATCACGGCTAATACAACTGCGGGAGCTTGACTGGCTCGATCAGCTTTACAATATTATCCTGATGGGGCCATCCGGTACCGGAAAAACTCTTATTGCTTCCGGTCTCTGTAATGATGCTGTCCACAAGGGATATAAAGCTTACTTCCGGACAATGGACGATATTATTGGGATGCTTAAAATGAAAGATTTTACTCAGACGGCTAAAGCAGAATACAAGCGGCTAGCTACTGCAAACCTGATAGTTATTGATGATATAATGCTGTTCCCAATTGAAAAACAGCTCGCTGTGGCCTTTTTTAATATGATCAATCATATCTACGAAAAAACAGCATTTATAATCACAACAAATAAATCACCATCCCAGTGGGCACAGATGCTGGACGATGAAGTCCTGGCGACAGCCCTGCTTGACCGACTATTGTACCATTGCGAGGTCATCAATCTATCCGGAAAAAGCTTCAGAATGAAGAACCAGAAAACAATATTTAATCAAAATGAGGAAAAATAACCTATTTTTGAAAACAGAAAAGTTGTGCACAGTTGTTGCCATTTTCTGTGCACTCTAATTTACCATTTTCTGTGCATTTGTAATTTCTGCTTACAAAAGCCTTAGCAATTAGGGATGAGAAAACATATATTGAGGAAATTCCTATAATAAAAAAAGGTGAATTTGAAGTTTACTTAGATTTTGAAGGTATAAACGACAGGGACTTTATATATCTTATTGGAGGTATAATTAAATCTTCTAATAGTGAAACAACTTTTTCGTTTTGGGCTGATAATGATGAAGAAGAATTACAAATATTTAAAGAATTAATTGAAATTCTCCATCCTTTAAAGGATGTGTTAATATTCCATTTTGGTTCTTATGAAATTAGAGCCCTAAATCGAGTAATAAAAAGGCTTCCTGAAAATTTTAACGTAGATATAAATAACATAATTAATCATTCCGTAAATATATTGGAAATATTTTCACACAAAATATACCCTCCAACGTATTCAAATGGGCTTAAAGAAATTGCTGGATTTTTAAATTTCAGATGGACAGAGAGTAATGCTTCGGGCATAGTAAGTACAATTTGGAGATATAATTGGGAGTTAGACCCTATTGATCACAGTCTCAAGAATAAGTTATTATTATATAATATTGAGGATTGTATGGCTTTGAAACACGTCAAAGAGTGGATTTATAGTATTCACGACGAAAATGAAAAAACAAAATTAACATCAAGCATAAAAAAGGAAAACATATTTAAATGGGGTATTACAAATTATATAGTCAAAGATTTTGAAGAAATCAATTCAAAAGCATATTTTGACTATCAAAGAGAACATATATTTTTAAGAACCGAAAAAAAAATTTATAAAGCAGTTAAGAAACAGAAGCAAGAATCTTTTCAATATAACCGAGCTGATAAAAAAGTAAATTTATTCCCCCTCAAATGTCCTCGATGTAGGACAAAATCTTTAGTTGATGTTAGAAGGGCAGATAAACTTCAAATAGATTTGGTTTTTATGAATCAAGGCATTAAAAAAAGAGCCATTTTATATACTGGAGGTCTTTCCATTTGTAAAAAATGCAAGAAGAGTATACTAAATGCGAATATGCGTCGTTTACCAATGTACGGAAACAATTTAATGATTTGGTCAGTCAATCAAAAAATTCAATATAGGCAAAGTACAGAACAAATCATAAACACACTAAAAGATTCATTTAAAATTGAAGTTTCAGCAACACAATTGACCAAATTTAAGGAGATAATAGCTCAAAAATATATTGGAGTCTATAAGGATATATTAAACCAAATTACGGAAAATTCGCTGATTCATATTGATGAAACGATTGCTCGCATAAAAGGTATAGATGGCTATGTTTGGGTTTTTACAAACTTCGACAGTGTATATTACGAATTTAGAGAATCAAGAGAGACTGAGTTTTTAAAAAGTTTGCTTAATAATTTCCATGGAGTATTAATATCAGATTTTTATACTGGTTATGATGGATTGGACTGTCGACAACAAAAGTGTTTAGTTCATTTGATTCGGGATCTAAACGAGGATTTTTTAAAACATCAATTCGATAGTGAATTAAAGCAATTGGTTATTGATTTTGGTAAGCTTTTACGTTTAATAATAGCGACAATTGAAAAATTTGGATTGAAAACAAAAAATCTAACTAAGCATAATAAAGATGTTGCGGAGTTTTATTCTCAAAGTATTGATTTAAATTTTGAATCTGAATTAGCATTGTCTTATCAAAAACGATTCTTAAAGTACAAGGAGAAGCTGTTCTTATTTTTAAATTACGATAATATTCCATGGAATAATAATAATGCAGAGCATGCAATAAAACCATTTGCAAAATGGCGTAAAAAAATAAGCAGGTGTCTTACTAAACAAAACATTGAAAATCATCTAATATTGTTATCGATATTACAGACTTGTAAATATAGAGGGATTAACTTCTTTGAATTTTTAAAATCAGGTAAAATGAGTCTTTAAAATATTCATGGAATAGATAAAATAAGTAGCGAATTTTCAAATAAATATAAAGCTGGACTCTCTACTATAATTTTATAATCCGAATTCAAAACTGAAATTCCCTCCAAACCTAGCGTAAACCTAGCGGATAAAAAAAACACCCACACAATTTAATGTGTAAGTGTTTGATTCAGTGGGTGGGCCCAGCAGGGCATGATCCTGCGACCCCCTGATTATGAGTCAGATGCTCTAACCAACTGAGCTATAGGCCCTAAAAATCCATGAATGAATTTCGGAGTGCAATTTTACTCAATTACCCCGTATTTTCCAACTATTTCTATGCAAATTAAATTTCCGGAATCACTTTTAGCAAAATATTCACAACGTTATGCACATTGTGACCAAAGACCTTTAGAATCTCTTCCCAGGAGACCGGTGCCTCATTCTCTTTCCAGCTGTCAAAGTCGGTTGCCATGGCGATGGCGGCATAAGGGATGCCCAGCTCATTGGCCAGCATGCACTCGGGAGCGGTACTCATATTAATCATATCCCCTCCCCATGCGCGGAACATATGTGACTCCGCCCGTGTTGAGAACCGGGGACCTTCGATAGTCAGGATGCATCCTTTGGGATGTATCGTCAGATCCAGATCACGTCCGGCGGAGATGATTTTTTCCCGCAGGTAGTCGTTAAAGGGATCGGCCATCGGGGTGTGCTTCATCTCGTGTGGTTCGAAAGCTTCAAAAAAAGTCACTTTCCGGTGCCGTGTGAAATCGATAAACTGATCCGGTACAACCAGGTCTCCCCTGCCGATATTCTGCCGTAGCGATCCGCATGCGGTTGTCGCGAGAATGTGCGTGCATTCCAATTGATTGATTGCGTAAAGGTTGGCCCGGTTGTTAACCTGTGTAGGTGGAATCGCATGCTCACGGCCGTGGCGTGAAAGGAGGATAACCTCCACTCCCCCGATTTTCCCGCAAATAAAATCCGAGCTTGGATCACCATAGGGTGTTTCAAGGGTAATCCGATGCGGTTGTTTAAGGATTTCAGGATTCTCGAGTCCGGATCCTCCGATAATGGCGATTTTGGGCATGACAAATATTATTTTGTGACAAACAATTATAATTTTAGAATTTGAGTTAGATCAATTCCGTCCGAAAGCTCTAATCCTATATTTTGTATCGAAAAAACGGACATCCACTAAATAATCAAGAATTAGTTTATTCACAAATCGCCGAATTGACAAATCTTCAAATTATCAAATTCCCTAATCCTCTTGCAATTCAAGCATCTTTCTGGCTGCTTCCTCAACTGTTTTCCCGAATGAGATAATTCCATCCATATGGCCACCCATCACAAAGACTTTCTTTTGCTGAGTTTCGGGAAGATTCATCAGCCGGATGATCTCAAATGCCATATCCGGGGTGCCGTATTCAATCTCTTTTGCCGTTGCAGGAAGAATATCCAGGTACTTTTGCCACAGCTCACGATTGTGGATATGAACCACTGCCCCGATATCGCTGCTGCAGGAATAGATAGCTGCATGGCTCATCGACTCGGCAGAAGCTTTCACAACTCCCCTGCACCATACTGCATTTTGGAGCAGGTCACATCGTTCGACAAGCGGATAGTGAATCTGATCAAGCTCAGGGATTCCCCCCGTTGCGGTTCCCGAGATATAAAACTGATCACTTTGCGGCACCCTGATGGAGATATTACCATATCCAATCCCATCAGGATAGGCTCCGATAAAGGAATTTTGCCACATCTCTTCCCTCCAGTAATTCAAAGGGATGAAAAGCGTTGAGGGGATCTCAATCTTTTCCGTGTTCATGTGGCAGGTGAATTTGATGGAGCCTTCAACGGGTTGAGCAGCGTTCATGCAATCGGGGTTAAGTTTGAACAAAGGTAAGGATAATTATTAGTCCGAGCGCGACTCTAAGTCGCACCCGGACATATCTCACCTTTCCGGGAATAATTTTTGGATATCAGCAGGATTTGCTTTGCAGATCCCCCTCTCGGTAATCAGGGCTGTAACAAATCTGGCGGGAGTCACATCGAAACCATAGTTTGCCACGGGTGATAAAGGGTTGATGATTCGCATTTTGGCAATCTGACCACCTGCAAGCTCCCCCTCCATGTGGCTGACCTCTTCGCTATCCCGTTGTTCGATAGGAATTTCGTTGACCCCATCCTTCATGGTAAAATCGATGGAAGAGGATGGAAGAGCAGCATAGAAAGGAACCCTATTGTCAAAAGCCGCCAGAGCCTTTAGGTAAGTCCCTATTTTATTGGCAACATCTCCGGTGGAGGTTGTTCGGTCGCTTCCAACGATGCAAAGATCGACAAGTCCATGCTGCATCAGGTGACCCCCTGCGTTGTCGGGAATAATTGTATGTGGAACTCCTTCCTGCGCCAGTTCCCATGCAGTGAGTCGTGCTCCCTGGTTCCTGGGCCGGGTCTCATCCACCCAAACGTGAACAGGAATCCCTTTGTGAAAAGCTTTATACACCGGTGCAGTTGCGGTTCCCCAATCGATACAGGCGAGCCAGCCGGCATTGCAGTGGGTCAGGATATTTACCGGAGCGCCATTCTTATTTTTACTGATTGCCTCTATCAATTCGCATCCATACTCTCCGATAGCTTCAGACCATTTAATTTCCCTCTCTTTCATCCGGGTTGCCTCATGCAGGGAAATATTGCAAGCTTGTTCCAGGCTAATACAATTGACGAGTTTAGTGAGCATTTCATCGATTAGCAAGGCCAGGTTTACTGCAGTAGGGCGTGCCGATTTAAGGTATTCAGCGTTCTGAGTCAAATTTTTTCTCCAGGTATTCTCATCCGAATTCACCAATCCCAGATAAATTCCATAAGCTCCCGTGACACCGATCAGTGGTGCCCCCCGGACAGTCATATTTTGGATTGCCTTGAAGGTATCAGAGGGACTTTTTAAGTCAACAATTTGAAATTCAAAAGGTAATTTACGCTGATCAATTACCTGGATAATTTTGGTGTTATCCGGATGAACCCATATTGTGTGATAATTTTTACCGTTGACCTGCATTGAAAATTAAGTTAATATTTATGGCCCGCAGATCCTACAGATTTTCGCAGAAATCTTTCAGTTCTGCGTTTATCCGTGATATCTGCGGGAATTATTTACAAAATATTTCGGGTGAAAAAAGGCTTAATGGAATGGTTTGCATCTAGTGCAAATCAGTGTTTGTCAAATGAATTAGATGATTATTTATCGTTTTAAACGACTCGCAACTTCCCCCTCGTTGCAAACAAGGGGGAGAAAAGGCCGGATTTGTGTCCAGCCTTTTTCCGATTTCAATCTTAATTTATTCTTTGCTGAATGCCGCATCAAAAGCGAGTGTGCTCGGAGAAAAGTCAACCTTTTTCACGAATTCGCATGATTCGGCGGCGCCCATTTCACGGTCCATACCACTGTCTTCCCACTCCACGGAGAGTGGTCCCGTATACCGGATATCATTTAATGCCCGGATGATTTTTTCAAAGTCGATTCTTCCGCGACCCACACTCCGGAAATTCCAGAAACGGCGGTTATCTCCAAATTCGGTATGACCACCAAACACCCCGATGGATCCCAGCTGGTCGTTCCAGGTAACATCCTTCATATGAACATGGAAAATCCTGTCACTGAATTCATAGATAAATCTTACGTAATCAACCCCCTGATAACCGAAATGGCTTGGGTCAAAATTGAAACCAAAAGCAGGGTGATTGTTTAGTGCTTTGAGTGCCCTTTTGGCTGTTTCAATATCAAAGGCAATCTCGGTCGGATGGACCTCCAGGGCATATTTCATCCCCATCTCCTGGTAGGCGTCCAGGATCGGAATCCAACGTTTGGCAAAATCCTTATAACCGGCCTCTATAGTTTCCTGTGACACAGATGGAAAGGAATAGAGGAATTGCCAGATTGAACTTCCTGTAAAGCCATTGACAACCTTAAGTCCAAGTCGTTTTGCAACCCTTCCCGTCTCAATGATATTGGCTGCTGCTCGTTGACGGATCCCTTCCGGATTCCCATCGCCCCATATTTCTGCCGAAAGCATCCCTTTATGGCGGCTATCGGGATTGTCACAAACTGCCTGTCCAACCAGATGGGTTGAAATGGAAAACAGCTTCAGGTCATATTTTTTCAGTAAGGCTAATTTCGCGTCACAATAAGCCTGATCGGCTTTCTCCACTTCTATGTGGTCGCCCCAGCATGCCAGTTCAAGACCATCGTATCCAAATGATTTGGCTTTTAGTGCAACTGTTTCCAGGGTAAGATCGGCCCATTGGCCGGTAAAAAGGGTAACTGCTCGTTTCATTATATTTAGTTTAAGGTTATTCTGCAAATTTGACCCATTTCTGCTGATCGTTGTAACCGGCTTCGACTACAGTATCAATAAACTGCATACCGCGAATCCCATCTTCAACAGTTGGAAAGTCCAGCCATTCGGCTTTTAGGGTTTCACCGTTCATTTTGGCCCTCACAGTGAGCGAAAAATTGCGATAGATATTGGCGAAAGCTTCGAGATAGCCTTCCGGATGACCGCCCGGCGTACGGGTATTGTGCTGGGCGATAGCACTCATATAGCCATTCCCTACACGGACAATTTCAGCAGGCCTGTCACCCCATTTTATAAATAACGTGTTTGGTTCATGCTGGTGCCATTCCAAACCACCCTTGTCTCCATAAACTCTGAGTCTTATGTTATTCTCTTCCCCCGCAGCAATTTGGGTAGCCACGAGAACTCCTCTGGCACCATTGTCAAAACGCAATAAGGCAGCTCCGTCGTCATCGAGTAACCTGCCTGGAACAAAAATATTGAGTTCTGCACAAATTTCAACTGTTTTAAGTCCGGAGACATATTCTGCAAGGTGATGGGCATGTGTACCGATATCGCCCATGCATCCGGCTTTGCCCGAACGTTTTGGATCTGTTCTCCATGATGCCTGTGCATTTCCCGTATCTTCGAGTTTAGATGAAAGCCATCCCTGGGGATATTCCACAAAGATTTTTCTGATTTTGCCAAAATCTCCGCGGCGAACCCTTTCGCGTGCCTCCTTAACCGCCGGATAACCGGAATAGGTATGGGTAAGGGCTAAAGTCAAGCCTGTCTGCTCAATTTTTGCTTTAAGCAGTTTTGCTTCGGAAAGAGTGAAGGTGATTGGCTTATCGATCACCACATTGAAACCATTTTCAAGAGCCATCATTGCAGGTTCAAAGTGAGCAAAATTTGGCGTTACGATGGTTACAAAATCCATTCTTTCCCCTTCAGGCAATTTTACTTCATTCTCAAACATCTCCTGATAAGATTTATATACACGATTTTCCGGAAGGAAATACAATTTTCCGGAGGAGACCGAGATCTCAGGATTGACACTAAAACACCCGCAAACCAGTTCAATCTGGTTATCCATAAAAGCAGCCAGACGATGGATTGCACCAATAAACGCGTCGCTACCTCCGCCTACCATTCCCATGCGTAATTTTCTATCCATGATTCTTTATTTTGTATCGTTAAGTGTTAATTAATTGGCAATAAAATTACAAACAAAACTTAAACTTTGCATCCTGAAAAGATTTATTCTCGTTTAGAAAAAAAGATAAATTATACTGTACTCTTTGACAAGTTTGGAGAATGGTGTTAATTTCGCGGTTTAAGCATACCTGCATTAAACATGTTTTAATTATCCAGGTTCAGACAAACTAATTAGGAGTTAACTCATTTATATTCAGCGGGAAAATTGAATTGACAAAAAACAATGAACTATAATGGGCTCTAAAAAGCAAAACCCTTTCCTACGCAATTTGATGTCTATCCTTTTGGTTGTCATTATTTTATCAGTTGCATATATTTGCTTTACGATTGTTTATGATCTGCGCATCCGTTTTAATAACCGCACTGTATTAAATAATATTGAAGAAGCTAATCAAGAGTGTGCAGCTAAGTTTAATCAATTTATTGCTGAAATTGAAAAGGAAACATCATGGAAAGTTGAAATAATCAGCGGATTACGGTCAAAGGAAGCACAAATTCAATTGAAACGGGATAATCCGAGAAATGCTGCTGTTAACAAAAGCAGACATGTATTAGGACGTGCAGTTGACCTGATTCTTTATAAACGGGAGGGATTTCGGATTATCCAGTTAAGAAAAGGGAGTTCAAAATCCTCATGGCTTGCATCACGAGTGCCTGAAATCGCCAAACGGTATGGTTTGTTATGGGGAGGAACCTACAAAAATTACCATGACCCAGTCCATTTTGAGGTGAATTAGATAAGAAATCAGGGGTTTAGGCTGTAGGGGTTTAGGCTGTAGGGGTTTAGGGGTTTAAAATTGAATCGGCTGGCTATTTGCAATTGGCAACTTGCCAGAATATTCAATGGTTTTTGATTGATCTCCTTTTCGGACTTTTGGAATAGTCGTGTAATTATCAAGGAAAGCCATAAGCCAGATGCCTATTGCTAGAAATAACAATCCCTGCCACTTTTCAGCAGCAGGGATATTTATATTGGATTGGAATTCTTTACGATTACCCTTTCTTCTCCTCCTTAGGTTTACCCGGAACAGGAACCACATAACCGCTCATATCCACAGCACCAATTTCGAGTTTGGCGGGAAGTGTATTTAGCGTTGAATTGGAGATCTTTTCCCATGTAACCTCTACACCGGAATAAGCTGATTCCCGGCCCATGATTGCTGTCAGACAGGAAACGGCCGTCTCTTCAGCCTGATTGATAGGGGTATTCGATCGGATGTGGTTCACGAAGTCAACGTGTTCCAACACATATGGATTGGTCTGTTTGAATTCAACCTTCTCCTTTTCCGCATCAAATTTCCAGAGCACATTGCCCTGAAGGTCCTTGATTTCCATGGAATTACTGCTCCATGAACCTTTTGTTCCCTGGATATGCTCAGACACGTTGTTTTCGCATCCGTCAATCTGACGGCACATGCTGTGAAGGTGAATACCACCCTCATATTCAAAATCAACACTGAACATATCGTACTGATCGCCCGACAACCTGCGTTGTTTGGCTCCAAATCCTACTGCTTTAACCGGCTTTTTGCCAAAGAACCAGTTGAATACATCGAGATTATGGACATGCTGCTCAACGATATGGTCTCCGGAGAGCCATTTCCAGTTTACCCAATCACGTACCATGAATTCCATATCCGACCACTCCTTTTTCCGTTCCCGATACCACAACATCGATTGGTTCCAATAAACATTCCCAGACACAATCTCTCCGATCAGGCCACTTTGAATCTGTTTGAAACTTTCGACATAACTTCTCTGATGGTGACGCTGTGTTCCGGTAACGACACAAAGTCCCTGCGATTCGGCTTTCTTGGCAGATGCCATGATAGAGCGGGCCCCGACAGGGTCGACACAAACCGGTTTTTCCATAAACACATGTTTTCCTGCTTCAACAGCGGCCTGGAAATGGCTAGGACGGAAGGCAGGAGGTGTGGCAATTATAACAAGATCAATACCGGAAGCGAGTACATTTTTGTAGTTATCGAATCCAGTAAAACACATATTATCAGGAACTTCTACCTTATGTTTTTCTTTTAGCGCTTTACGGCAATCATCAATTCTGTCCTGAAACAAATCCCCTAAAGCGACAATCTGGACATTGGTAGGAACTGCATCTAAAAAATTCTGTACTGCACCCGATCCACGTCCACCGCAACCAATCACTCCGGCCTTCAGAAGTCTGCCATCATCGGCTTTATCAACAAGGTTTGGGATATAGGCCCCTGCAAGTGACTTTAAAGGGACTAACTTTTCCGGTCCGGAACATGAAGCCAAAACAGCACCGGCACCAATAGTTCCGACAACCCCAACCACTGCTGTAGTTGAAAAAAAGTCTCTTCTACTCAATGAATTCTTTTTAGTCATGATTTTTTTGTTTAATGGATTAGAATCTATCTTTAGTTTATCTATTAGTTAATGATTGATCAGCATCGCACACGACACGGAAACCTACCCCTTTAATATCGGAATACCACCAGATGCTTTTAGGTTGCTGGGGATCGGTTTTCAGCCAATCTACGGTATGGGTAAGTCCTCTGGAGGCAGCCCTAAGATCTTTGGCATCATAAGAGTAATTCCCGCCACGGACCACATGTTCTTCACCGGAGGTAGGTCCTTTGGGATCTTTAACTGAGGTTCCGGTTTTGGAATAGGCGTTTTCAGCATAATAATCCGAGCAATACTCGAGTACATTTCCCAGCATATTCTTCAGCCCTAAGGGATTTGCTTTAACAAAACCAGGTTCCTGGGTTTTTCCCGAAGAATTCAAGGCATAAACCACATACCTGCTGATATTTGAAGTATCGGCCCCGAATACTTTACTGCGCAGACCCTGCTGGGATAACCTTTTCGGATCGCCCGGAAAGAAGTAAGGTGTTTCACTGCCGGCCCGACAGGCATATTCCCATTCGGCTTCAGTTGGCAGCCGGTAATGCTTGCCGGTAACTTTCGAGAGCCACTGACAGTAGGTGCTTGCCGAATAATGGGTCATCGTGATGGCCGGTCGCTTTCCGCTTCCCCAACCCTGGTCAGGAATTCCGAAAGGTGGAGTAGGTCCGGTCACTGCGTCGGGCGAATTGGCATTATGAGCCATCACCAGGTTAGGATCGACGCGGCCCTCCGACATGGTGGATGCAAAGAAGGTCCAGAATTCGTCCCACGAAACTTCAACCTCACCCATGAAAAACGGAGAAATGGTTACGTTCCGCACCGGTCCTTCGTCGATTTTTCGAAATGGCTCATTATCAGGACTTCCCATTTTAAAAGTCCCCCCTTTTATAGCGATCATATTAAAAGAGATTGGGCTATTGGGTATGAACTCCTTAAAATTTTCAAATGTTGTCACTTTGGCCGGGGCAATAAATAAATTATGCGAAACAGTACCTGTCTGAGGTACGCCGGTCATTTTTGCATGTTTGTAGTTAGGATTGTAGTGCCCGACATCAAGGTGACAATTAATACATTGCAGATCAAGTTTCTCTGCATTTTTTTCATAATAAAGATGAGCAGTGCCCCCTTCTTCAGAAAGTCCTTTGGAAAACAGGTTCTGATGACATTTTATGCACGATTCATTATAAACAATTTTAACGGCATGTTCCAATAACCTCTTATCTTCCCAGTTAAAAGATTTCTTATCCCTGAAATAGTAGGCATATAAATCGTGCAACCCGGTTTTAGCCTTTTGGGCCAAATAGCGGTAATCCTCCTTGGGCGGCAAATGACAATCGACACAGTGTACCCTGACACCACTACGGTTGTAAAAGTGAGGCGATTTTTTCCAGGATGCGTCTGCATCCGGATGTATGTGACACTTTTGACAATAATCATCAGTTGAGGTGAGGTGCACTGTCTTATTGCCAATAATCAACAAAATAGTACAGACAATCAAACCAATAAAAAATGCCACCCACGACCACTGTTTGAATTTGAGCTTTCGGATCATAACTGAAAAGAAACTGGGTAAAACAGAATTTTTATTCGCTGAAAAGAAGTGTCAAATATATAAAAAAATTGCGTTTGCCTACACGGAAACCCGGCCCAATTTATGATTAATTTAGAGGAATATTTCTGAAAACAATTCTTTCAGAATAGACACGATTTTGCATGGATCCGTCTTCCCCACATTTCAGAGCCTTTTGTACGGACTTTTTGGAACCCTTGAGATTTGGGAATAATTAACTTCCCCCATCTGACTGTTATGCTTGATCTGCGGCGAGTAATAATGCAATATCGGGAAGGGTGCTATTTTTTTCAGTCCGTTAATTGTCAGACATATAAATCCGTTAGCCGACAAAAATGGATTTCCCGGGATCTTATTCGTTATAGATTCAGGTTCATTGTTGGTATTTTATCGTCAAAATGTTAATATCTTACTGATCTTAATGGCTTTAAATAAATCAATTATGCATAATTTAGTGGTAAATATCGCCTATTTATGAAAGGAAAATTGCCTTCTCAGGAGCAACGAAATATTTTTCGTCCGATTCTAATCGAAATAATTAATCCTAACCATGAATTGGTTCTTTTATCTGCTCAAATCGACTGGAAACGGTTTGAGAATGACTTTGGCCAATTTTATTCCAATACCGGTAAACCAGGAGTTCCCATCCGCATCATGGTTGGGCTGATGTTTCTTAAAATCAGCTATAATCTTGGTGATTTAGCAGTGATGGAGCAATGGATTCAGAATCCTTATTTTCAGTATTTTTGTGGGGAATCGGAATTTCAGTGGAAATTTCCCTGCGACCCCTCAGACCTGGTTCATTTTCGCAAAAGAATAGGAACAGAAGGTACTGAGCTGATTGGTAAAATGTGCGAGGGCTTCCATATGGATCGAAATCGTTTGGTTTCTTCAATGAATAATTTTTACGATCCAGTTGAGTTTGAAAGAGATTCGTCGGAACGCGGATTATTGGCCCGGATAATAGGTCTGTTCAGGAAAATTACCCATAATACCAATTAATGAGATGAGTTGGAGACACCTTGGTTCATTGCTGCTCTTTATACATAAATCATGGTTTGTTTTCTTCATTGGATTAAAACGTGCTTTTATTAAACACGGCATATACAAAGGGAATAAACATCAAATTGGATCAGACCTGATTCGATGTCTTAAAAAACCCTTATTTTTAAAGTAAAAACTTCAGTAGAAAGTGGACTTTACATCGATTTTATCAAAAGACATTCAACCCCAAATAAGGTAATAAGGTTGTGAGCTGTGAGCGTAGATTTTCCACTGAGGTAGTCCTGTAATATAAGGTTTAAAGAAAAGGCAATCAATATTAATGGATATGGTACATATCAAAAAGATAAGTATAAAGATTAGGGTTCAAAGGGTGTTGTGATTACTCTATTTTTCGTCTCTTTTCTTTAATGGTCCATAATTATTCGTAATTTTAGACTTTCATAATCCTCATTGAAAAAGAGTGTTTGGTTAGTCATTCTGATGAGGGCAGACGTTCCTGGAACGGCTGGAGCCATAATCATTAATTCTGATGAATGGAGAAATATTTTTTTAATCAATTTGGCCAATTAAAAACACCAATGATATACGAATGAAAACGAAAAATAACAAAGTGCTCTATATCTCGATCCTGGGCATCGTTTTGATAATCCTTCTTATAGCAGGGAAAAAAGCGGGATTGTTTGGAAAGGAAATGGCCTTAAAAGTCGCAGTTGAAAAGGTTCAAAAGAAAGATATCACCGAGATTATTACTGCCAACGGGAAAGTAGAACCTCAAAAGGTGGTGAAAATTAGTCCTGAAGTGCCCGGAGAGATCATTGAACTTCCGGTAAAAGAAGGTGATGAAGTTAAAATGGGTGATCTACTGGTAGTAATCCGTCCCGATATTTACATCTCGGATCGCAACCGCAACGAGGCTGCCCTGAATAGCCAGAAAGCCCGGATGACTCAGGCCGAGGCTCAACTGATTCAAAAGGAACTCAATTACAAAAGGTCCAAACAGCTTTTTGAAAAGAATACGATCGCCAAATCGGATTTTGAGACGGTTGAAGCTGAATATAAAGTTGCAGTTGCAGAAGTCGAGGCGGCACGCTATTCCACGAAAAGCGCCGAATCAAGTCTTAGCCAATCCCAGGAGAACCTCACCAAAACAAAGATTTATTCACCTATCTCGGGAACTGTTTCCAAACTCAATGTTGAAAAGGGGGAGAAGGTTGTCGGGACGAATCAGTTTGCAGGCACAGAGCTTATGAGCATTGCCGATCTGACCAAGATGGAAGTTAAGGTGGAAGTTAATGAAAACGATATCGTAAATGTCGAAAAGTCAGATACTGCTGTTATTCAGATCGATGCCTATATGAAGCGAAAATTTCGTGGCATGGTCACCGAAATTGCCAGTTCAGCCAATGTTTCAGGTACCTCCACAGACCAGGTGACCAATTTCAATGTGAAAATATTGCTCCTGGAGCAATCGTACAAAGATCTATTGATCAGCCAGCTGCATAAGTATCCATTCCTGCCTGGAATGTCAGCGACAGTTGAGATCCGCACAAAAACCAGGCACAACGTGATATCAATTCCAATTCAGGCTGTTACCACCCGTGCAAACAATGGGAATTCAAAAAAAGTGAACAATGAGCCTGTTGCAAATGTTGAAGGGACAAACAAGAGCGAGGAAAAAGTAGCAATGAAGGAACCGGAGCAATTTGAAGTAGTTTTCGTCAATCGAAAAAATTTAGCGCGACAGGTTAAGGTAAAGACGGGTATTCAGGACAATACGAACATTGAAATAATCCAGGGACTAAACTCCGACGATGAAGTTGTTGTAGCACCTTATGGTCTGGTTTCCAAGACACTGAAAGACTCAACAACGATTGAAGTGGTGAAAATAGATGATTTATACAAAGTGAAAAAGTAGATGTTCAAAAAGGTGCTTGGTGGAATCAGATGGATTATCATCAGACTATTGATGCTACTGGTTTATATTTACAAATATGCCATTTCTCCATTAACTCCGGCATCATGCCGCCATATTCCCAGCTGTTCACAATATGCACTGGATGCATTAAAAATCCATGGACCAATTAAAGGATTTTATCTGGCAACCAGGCGATTATCAAAGTGTCATCCCTGGGGGACCCATGGCTATGATCCGGTGCCTCCAAAAAAATGAGGGAGTTACGAAGAGATGGAGAGACGCACAGCTCTGTGTCTGGAAATGAAAGTATGAAAGAATTTAGGATGAAAAGATTATTAGGATATCTATTTATAGGGATAATGATTTCGGGTTGCTTTTCAGATGCTCCAAAATCGAAGCATAAAGTGATATTTGTGAGCATTCTACCTCTGAAATATTTCGCCGATAAAATTGTTGGCAGTAATTTTAAGGTTGAAGTAACTGTTCCTCCGGGGGCCGGTCCCGAAACGTATGCTCCCACTCCCAAACAAATGATGATGCTGAGTGAGGCTCAGGCTTATTTTTCGATCGGATATCTTGGATTTGAACAGGTCTGGCTTGAAAACTACAGATCTTCAAACCCGAACCTCAAGGTCTTTGCAACCTCCAAAAGAATTGATCTAATCAAGGATGAGCATCAGGATGATCCTGAACATTTAAAAGGTGTTGATCCACACATTTGGTCCTCCCCAAAAACAGCCCGCCTAATTGCAGAGAATATTTATAACGGGATGATGCAGATCGATCCTGAGAATGGGGATACCTATCTGAAAAATCTGAACGCCCTTTTTGCTGAAATTGCAAAAACCGACTCAACAGTAACTGAATTGCTGGCCAGGACCACTTCCAAAAAATTCATCATTTTTCACCCGGCGTTAGGGTACTTCGCCCGTGATTATGGTCTGGAACAGCTTTCGATAGAATTTGAAGGGAAGGTGCCATCCCCAAAACACCTGCAAACAATTATTGATGCAGCAAAATCGGGTCAAATCAGAATTGTCCTAATACAAAAAGAGTTTGATAAAAGAAACGCCGAGATCATCGCCCGGGAAACCGGCAGTCAGATCTTACAGATCGACCCGCTCGATTACAACTGGCCGGATCAGATGATTGACATTGCCCGGAAAATTTCAGGAGTACCCCAATAACCGTTTTATCATGGAATCACTAGTCGAAATCAGAAATCTATCTGCTGGTTATGGTCAAAACATCGTGCTACGTGCGGTCAATCTCACCATTCAATCTTCCGACTTCATCGGGGTGATTGGGCCTAACGGAGGGGGAAAAACCACTCTGCTAAAGGCTTTACTTGGTTTAATCCCTCCGATGGCCGGTGAAATAAATTTTGCAGAGTCAATGACCGGTGGAAGCGCTCACCGTATTGGTTACCTTCCACAAATCAACAATATCGATCGCAAATTTCCGGTGACTGTCTTTGATGTGGTGCGGTCCGGTCTGATGTCCCGCAAACGTTTGATCGGGCGATACAGCAGCGCAGAAAATGAACGTTCAAATGGTCTGATGAATGAGATGGGAATTTTTGGCATTCGTCATAAAGCGATCGGGGAACTCTCCGGAGGACAGATTCAGCGGGCACTTTTATGTCGGGCTTTAGTCAACGAGCCCAGACTGCTGATCCTTGATGAACCAAATACTTATGTGGATAACCGTTTTGAGCGGGAATTGTACGAAAAGCTTAAGTTCCTGAATGATAAGCTGGCAATTCTTTTGGTCTCGCATGATCTGGGGACCATATCGACTTATGTCAAGTCTTATGCCTGCGTAAATGGCTCATTACATTATCATTCCGGAAATGCGGTGACCCCTGAACTGCTAAAATCGTATGAATGTCCGATACAGATCATTTCGCATGGTGACATTCCACACACTGTTTTACATAAACATATTTCCTGATGCACAGCCTTATTGCACTTTTTAATTTTGAATTTTTTAGGAATGCCTTTCTTGCTGCGTTTATGGCAAGTTTAACCTGCGGAATTATAGGGACTTATATCGTTTCACGCCGTATTGTTTTTATCAGTGGAGGGATTACCCATGCTTCGTTTGGCGGTATTGGCATGGGATATTATTTTGGAATTGATCCTATTCTGGGAGCAGTTGGGTTTGGTATTCTTTCGGCACTGGGAATTGAGCTCTTTACCAAAAAAGCCAACTTGCGTGAAGATTCAGCCATAGCAATGCTTTGGTCCCTGGGAATGGCCCTCGGGATAATTTTCATCTTTATTACACCGGGTTATGCTCCTAATTTGATGAGCTATTTATTCGGGAATATCCTCACCGTCTCAAAAAATGACCTGTTGTTTCTCCTCTTCCTTTCAGTTTTCATCATTGGCTTCTTTCTGATTTTTTACAGGATGATTATCTTCGTTTCGTTTGATGAGGAATTTGCCCTCACCAATAATGCCCCGGTCCGACTCTTTAATTCCCTGCTGATTAGTCTTGTTGCCCTAACCATTGTATTAAATATCAGAGTAGTAGGAATTATATTGGTTATGTCATTACTGACAATTCCACAGGCCATAGCCAATTTGTTTACCAAAAGATTTGATGTAATGATTTTTTATTCGATTGCTTTTGGATTTTTAGGCTCAGTGATCGGATTGGCCATCTCCTACCTTTATGATATTCCATCCGGGGCAGCTATTATTTTTACCCTGGTTGTGCTTTATGGGCTCATAAAAATTCTTTTCCTCCTTGTGAGAAGAGCCAACACGGCTACATCTCCGGTTCGGGGAGATAGTGTAAATAAGGAGGAAGTCTATAAGCCTAAAGCCTTATAGCCTAAAATCCTAAATACTATGGTTTAGGTTCCGGCCAAACTGTTTTCAGCGTATGATCTTCATCGTAATCGATGATCAAATTTCCGGCTGAAAAATCAACTAAAAGGCTATTCAGAGGTAAGAGTACCGGATTTGCAATATTTTGGAATCCGGATATTACATCAAGCCTGGTATCGCCATTGTCGTATTCAGAGATCAGAAATCTTGCACCGTCCTCAATTCTCAGGTTATTAAGCACAAGAGATTTGTAATCGTTGGTCTTTAAGGAAATAATTCCATTCTCATTTTTTAGCCTGGCTATCCGTCCATACAGGTTAAACATTGATGGATAGACTGTTGCAAAGAACGGATTATTATGATTAATAAATATCTGAATCTGATTTCCGGTGATTTCATTACCCTCTCTCTGGAGTAATTTTAAAACCGCCAAAAGACTTTCAACTTTGGGGTTGCATTTAGCATCTTTCAACAGTTTAGTTCTCTTGATTAATTCGTCTTCCTTATCATTTTTTGCGGAAATATGAGGAGTTTGAATTTTAGATGAACTAAAATTCCCGGAACCTGTAAGCGTTAATCCCGTCTCATTTACCTCACTGAATCCATTTTTTACATTTCTTAAATCTTCGTTCTTCCATTGGATATGTATCTCATTCCCGGACCGGTCAAATTTAACGAGATAAGTCAAAGGACCTTCCTTTAAGGTTGAATCGATCGGAACAGGCTTCATCCAGATTAGCTCGCCAACCTGATTAAATTGAGCAAGGAATAAACCTCTCTTTTCAGGAGAAGTTTGGATTGTTTTGCCATCCATTTCCAATTTACCGCTAAATGATCCTGCAATGTAAATTTCTCCCTCATTAACCTTTGTGATCGCAAATGCTGCTGCTTGCCCTTCACCCTCAAATCTTCTTATCCATTGAAGGGAATTTCCTTCAGAAAAGCATGCAACAAAAGGATTATTCGATCTCTTCCCTGCAAAATACCCGGTGATAAGTGCTCTTCCCTGCCTGTCAAAAATGATATCCTGACTTACTCCGCCACGTCTGGCACCCATTTTATAGGCGAGCTTCCATATCTCGGTGATATTATTGGGTTTTGAACCCTGGCCAGACAATTCAATCAGTTGAGGGGTTAGACCTGAAAGTTCGGGCATCAGTATGCCGATTGGAGCATTTTGAAAAGTTGGATCGGCAAGGATATATTTACATCGATTCCAGTAATAGGCATCGCCATCCAATTGGTTGCTAAAACAGATTGCCGTTGAAAAGTAACCAGGGAACTGTACCCCTACAACAGGCAGTTCAAGCAAGATTCGGGTTAACCAGGAGAATAATACCGCCTTGCCCAGGTCATCTCCTGATTTAGAGGCAATCAGCTCCAGAGCAAAAGGTCCGGTAGACCGGTCATCCTTTTTATCCATCGAAAAATATTCAAATTCCTGTTGGACAAATTTCAATAGGAATGCAGTAGCTTCAGCTTTGTTGAATTTAGACAAAATCGGGTAAAACTGCCGCAATAAATCCTCTTTTATCGCGTTGGACAGGGGAGCTCTATAATAAATAGCTGGATCGGTTCTGGGATATTGGGTCAAAAAGCGGACTTCGTCGGGATTGATCCTTAATGCAAATTCGTATTTTTTCTTCTCCCAGGTCATCACAAACTTTTGAACTCTCAGTTTGCCACGAAAATTGAGTGATTTATAAAATCTCAGATCGATTATACCACCGTTATCGGGGAAAGGATTTGGACAGGTGACCAGCAACATACTTTTCATCGGACGATCGAGATAAAAGCGCTGCTGTCCAATGACCACCGATTGCCGTCCATTTATGGTATTCTTTGATGGAAATAATATCGTAGTTGTGCTTTGGTTAAAAGCAAGTCTTACATCAAATCCCGACCGGATCATTAAAGCCCATGTTATCTGATCGGCACTTAAATGGTTAACAGGAAAGATGCAGGCGGATGTTGCCTTAACCAACTGGAAGTAACCCCAGTTGCCAAGACCTAACATATCGCGGTAATCCATCAGTTGATCAACGAGGTGATTACTGTTCGAACGTGAGAAAGCGTTCCAAAACCCGGCGATAGAATCTTCAGAAACAGAAGCAGTTGTTGACAAAGCGAGTAACTTATCGTAATGAATCGCGATCGGCTGTCCATAAAACAAAAAGTTTCCCCTGAGAGAAGTATAATTATCAGATTCCGGTTTTCTAATCCTGGGAACCATCTTAAATTGACTCTCTTCCGGATCTGTTAGCCCTATGACTCCATTAAAAGGGAGAGAAACCGGCGAAGAGCTATCCAGACTTGATTTATCGAAGGCAGGTTGCCTGATTAGAATCCTTCTTGATTCTTCAGAAAGTGCCGGAAAAATGGAATAGTCATGCC
>Ga0316231_1001818_pt1 | contig 22253 bp, 13 predicted proteins | sample TBH18027metaG_FD_206002 | JGI IMG/M metagenome (GOLD analysis project Ga0316231, IMG submission 206002) | Freshwater microbial communities from Trout Bog Lake, Wisconsin, USA - TBH18027 | ecosystem: Environmental > Aquatic > Freshwater > Lake > Hypolimnion/Profundal zone | place: USA: Wisconsin... | reverse complement strand
ACCGTGACCATTTCGGCCCTGGCCGCGCCCGTCATCACGACCTCCCCCAACAGCCTGCTGGCGCATTCCCTCGGGAACCAGGCCAGCGCGCCGACAGGTTATTCCAGCTATAGCTGGACGATCAATAACGGCACCATTCAGAGCCCGACCAATCAGCCCTCCGTTACCTATGCCGCCGGCAACACCAACAACGTCACCTTGGGCGTCACGGTTTTCAATGCCAGCGGGTGCAGCGCGAGCAACTCGGTGAGTGTTCCGGTGATCACCGGCTTCTCCGTGCATACGAATGTGACGTTCACGGATGCGCTGGCTGGCACGACCATGGGGGTGGCGTTTGACGGCACGAATTACTGGTCGTGCTCAGGCGGCACTTCCACGGGAGTGCGACTGGCGCGCTATGGTTTGACGGGCGCGCCATTGGGCACCTATTCGCCAGGTCTGGACTTCCGTTCGGTCTTTACGCGGCCGGACGGCACGCTGCTGGCGCGCGCCTATGGCACCAGCGTGATCTACATCCAGACCAATGTGTATGGGGTGTTTGTGCCTTGCGTAACCTTGAGCGGCGGCGCCTTGTACGCGCAATCGTCCGTGGTCCTAAACGGGGGCGCCACCGAATTTGACGCGATGAACAGCGGCGTGGTCTCGCGCTGGAGCACCAACGGCACGTATCTCGGCGCGGTAAACCTGCTTGGATTTGGAAATGTCCCGGGCGAGAACATCTTCCCCGCCAACCGCGGGCTGGGTACCTTGGGAAATTTCTGGCTGACTTACAACGGCACGAACATTGTGTCCCTCTGGGATGCGAATGGGAACCGCGTGACGCAAATCACGCTGGCTGTCACCGCCGCCAGTTTTGATTCCGGGTTCAGCTTCAGTTACTGCAATGGCAAAGCGTTCATCGTGGATATCGCTGGCGGCCTCTGGCGGGGTCATGATCTCAACGGCGGCTCCGCCGTGGCCGTGCTGGCGGCGGAAGCAACGGCCGCTTGGAATACGGACATCGCGACCAAAATCTCCGGCCCGGGCTCCCTCGCGCGAGTGGATTTATTCAATGCCTACACCAGCCCCACTCCCAGCCTGGCCCAGTTGTGCGCGTACCAAGCAGTCTTGGTCTATGCGGACTACACTTTTTATGATCAAGCGGGCATGGGCAATGTGCTGGCGGATTATATTGACCAGGGCGGGGGCGTGCTGCTGCAAACCTTCGCATTTGCCACCAACGGCGCCAGTTATGGCATCGGCGGCCGGGTCAGCACCAACGGTTATTTGCCGTTCACTGCCACCAGCTACAGCTATCCGGCGAGCTTGGCCATGGTGAAGGACTTGCCCGCGCATCCGCTGCTGGATGGAGTCAATACGTTTACCGGCGGGACAACGAGCTTCCAGAATTCTCCCATGTCCACCAACGCCGGCGCCATCCAGGTGGCTCACTGGAGCAACGGCCAAGCCTTTGCCGGAAGCAAAGACAATGGGGCGGGCCGCGCCGCCGGGTTGAATTTCTTCCCACCTTCCTCCGATTCCGCCTCTTTCGGGTGGGTTTCCACCACGGACGGCGCGCGGCTGATGGCTAACGGACTGCTTTGGTCCGGTAAAATTCCCCCGAACATTTCCTCGGCGCCGGCGGATCAAGTCGTGCTGCCGGGCGCCACCGCACAGTTTGCCGTGGCGGCCAGCGGCACCTCGCCGCTCGCGTATCAGTGGCGTTTAAACGGCACCAACCTGCCGGGCGCCACCGGCAGCACCCTCTCCGTGCCGGCGGTCGCCGCCAATTATGGGGCGTACAGTGTGGTGGTCTCCAACCTTTACGGCACCACCACCAGCTTGAATGCTCTGCTGAACCCGCAGTTGCGTTTCCTGTCGCCCGCCCCGTCTCAGGGCGCTTTCTCGTTATTCTTGGCGGATGCGGACGGCACCGCCGTGGCCAGCAACCGCGCCGCGCGCGTGACCCTTTATGGCGCCACCAACCTGCTCTCCCCCTGGACCTTGCTGAGCAATCCAGTCGTGCCCAGCAGCGGACAGTTGCGCGCCGACGGCTTCAGCACCACCAACAATCCAAGCCAGTTCTTCCGGGCCGTGGAGATTCCCTAACCGTGATGCTGGTATCAGGCCGCTAAACCCTACTATAAGCCATTGGGGTTTATGGCGCTGCCGTACAACGAACCGGAATTATTCCTGCCGGTCAAAACGATCCATCCGGCGTTAACCGTCCAGACGTGAACCGGAATTCCGAGATTCAATTGCCACAGTAGAACACAAAGAGCGCAAAGAAGGGGACGGAGAAGGAATTTCAGTGGGAAACTATCTGTCCCCTTTCGACATTCAAAATCTGCCCGTCTGGCTTTGTGTGTTTTGCCAGTCCTCCTTAGCAGTACTGCGGAGGGTGGACGTCCTCTCGCGGCCAACTTCGGTTTTCGGGATGAAAGCACGAACAATCATCCAGCCCGGGATTGCCCGGCCATCTTTGGAACAGCAGACCACATAGATATTGCGCCTAGGGCGCTCTCAAAAACTGTGCCATGAAAACACATTATTTCACCTTGACGAAAACAATAACTGCGCCATTTTGCTACTTAACAAGTTGAATTTGTTCAATGGTTACAGGTAAATCCAGTTTTTTAGACAAAGTGCTTGGCCGCATCGGGCGGCTGGACACGGAAGGGTTGCAAAGTGTCGTCCAACGATTGGCGCGCGAGCGCAGTTTTCTGGAGACGCTGTTCAACACCATCGAAGACGGCGTATTGGTGGCCGACGAGCAGGGGCGCGTGATTTATTTCAACCAGGCCGTCACCCGGCTCATCGGGTTGCAGCCGGGAACCGAGGATTTGCGGGTGGCTGACATTTTGCCGGAGGTGGATTGGGGCAATATGGCCCGCACTGATCAGGCCGGCGGGAGTCATTTTGTGCGCCATGAATTTGAAGTCCAATACCCGCGCCCGCGTTTTCTCCGGCTCTACGCCGCGCCGCTGGATGGCGAGGCCCGGGGCAGTTCGGGCGTGGCGCTGATTTTGCACGACGCGACCGAAGCGCGGCAAAAGACGTTCGAGGCCATCGAGAGCGAACGGGTCCAAGCCCTGACCCTGCTCGCGGCCAGCGTGGCGCACGAGATCGGCAATCCGCTCAATGCGCTGCATATTCATTTGCAATTGATGGAGCGCGAAATCAAGAAACTGCATGGCGACGGGTGGCGCGTAACGACCGACCGGCCAGGCACCGCCTCGATCCGGCCTCCGCAGTCCCGGGGCAGGTCCCGCCTCGTGTCTTCGGCCTCGCCAGACACGGCGGAAACCGCCCGGAAGCTCGGGCAATACCTGGATGTGGCCAAGGGAGAAATCGCGCGGCTGGATTACATTCTCACGCAGTTTCTCGGGGCCATCCGGCCCGCGCCAGTGCAGTTGCAGTTGCATTCGCTCAACGACGTGGTGGAAAAAACCCTGGACCTGTTGCGGCCGGAAATTGAAAACCGCTCAATCACGCTGAAAACACGGCTGGCGCGCGATTTGACGCCCACGCCGGTGGACGCGGCGCAGTTGCAGCAGGTGCTGGTGAATCTGGTGAAGAACGCCGTCCAAGCCATGACCACCGGCGGCACCTTGACGCTGCAAACGGGTGAGAACAGCGACGACGTTTGGGTAAGCGTGGCCGACACCGGCGGCGGCATTCCGCAAGAGCAGATCAACCGCATCTTCGAGCCGTTTTATACCACCAAGAAGAAAGGCACCGGACTTGGCTTGATGATTGTGCAGCGCATTGTCCGCGCCCACAACGGCCGGATTGTATTGGACAGCCACGTGGGCCGGGGCACCACCTTTCGCATCTGGCTGCCATTGCACGAACGGAAACCGAGACTGTTGGCAGCCAAGACACCGGAATAAAATTTGCCCTCGTCCTCCTTCTCGCAATCGAAAGCAACAAGGATGAGGATGAGGATGATTTGAAAATGAAACCGACCCTGCTGATAGTGGATGATGAGAAGACGACGCGCGAAGGTCTGCGCGCGGCGTTGGAAGAGCGCTATGATGTCTATATCGCCGAGGATGCCAAAGCAGGGATGAGCCTACTGGAGGGCGATCATTTTGATGTGATGCTCACGGATTTCCGGCTGCCGAACGAGGATGGGATGAAGCTGATTGCGCGGGCGAAATCGCTGGCCCAGCCGCCGGTGTGCATTTTGATGACGGCCTACGGCTCAGAGGAGCTGGCGGTGGAGGCGATGAAACGCGGCGCGGATGATTACGTGGCCAAGGGCCGGCTGCAAATTGACGAGCTGGAAATGCGGATCGCGCGGGCGCTCAAACAGCAAAATCTGGAGGTGGAGAATGTCACGCTGCGCCAGCAACTGGAGACGAAGTTCGGCCTGGAAAACATCATCGGCGAATCGCCGGCGATGGCGGAGGTTTTCGAGCTGGTCCGGCAGGTGGCGCCCACCCGGGCGACGGTGCTGGTGCTGGGCGAAAGCGGCACGGGCAAGGAACTGATCGCCCGGGCGGTGCATCAGTTGAGTCCGCGCGCACACCAGCCCTTTGTGGCGGTGCATTGCGCGGCGCTCTCGCCCACATTGCTCGAGAGCGAGCTGTTCGGGCATGAAAAGGGCGCTTTCACGGGCGCGCACGAACGGCGCATCGGCCGGTTCGAGCAGGCGCAGGGCGGCACGCTGTTTCTGGATGAAATCGGGGAGATTGACGCCACGCTGCAAGTGAAGCTGCTGCGGTTTCTGGGGGAGCGGACCTTTGAGCGGGTCGGCTCCAACAAGACGTTGAGCGCGGACGTGCGGCTGGTGGCGGCGACCAATCAGCGCCTGGAGGAGATGGTGAAAGCGGGAAAATTCCGGGAAGATTTGTATTTCCGGCTGCGGGTGGTGGAGATCGAACTGCCGCCGCTGCGCGAGCGAACGGGCGACATTCCGCTGCTGGCGCAAAATTTCCTGCGCGAATTTGCCCGGGAAAACGGCAAGGCGGTGAACGATTTCACGGCGGACACGGTGGCCGCGCTGCTGAATTATGCGTGGCCGGGCAATGTGCGCGAACTGCGCACCACCATCGAACACGCGGTCGTGCTGAGCCGGGGCGAACGGATCTCGCTGCGCGACCTGCCGGCGGCGGTGCGCGGCGGGGAGGCAAATGACACACGATTGTTGCAAGGAAAAGCTTTGACTGTGAAGGATGCGGAGCGAGAATTGGTCGTGCGCGCCCTCAAAGAAACCGATGGCAACCGGGCGCGCGCGGCGCAGAAAATCGGCATGAGCCGGCGGACTTTTTACCGGAAACTGCACGAGTATCACCTGGCCGGATTTTGAGTTTGACACTATGATGATTCCTGATCGCATCCAGGCGCTGATCCACAAGCTGGAAGTGGAGGGTGGCGCCCGCTGGCTGAATTACGTGACCTTGATGGTGGCGGTGATGGCGCTGGCCGTCTGGTATGACACCCATTGTTACGTCGCTTTCCGATCGCCAGAAGCCATGGACGCCGCGCAGGTGGCGCGCAACCTGGCGGAGGGCAAAGGTTTCACCACGGAATTCATCCGGCCCTTCAGCATCTTTGTGCTCCAAAAACACAATCACGCCCAGGCGGCGAATCCGGCGGCCGGCACCAACACCGTGGATTACGCGAAGGTTTATGGCCCGCATCCCGACCTGGCCAATGCGCCGCTGTATCCTCTCGTGCTTGCGGGCCTCTTCAAACTGGTTTCTCCGGAATGGCCAGTCGAGCTGCATAAAACGTTCTGGTCTGACAGCGGGAAGTTCCAGCGTTACAAGCCGGAATTTCTCATCGCCCTGTTCAATCAGATTTTGCTGTTGGTGGCGATCTGGCTGACTTTCGTGGTGGCGAAAACCATTTTCGACGCGCCGGCCGCCTGGCTGGCGGCGGTGCTGATGCTGGCCTCGGATCAATTATGGAAATTCAGCGTGTCCGGACTGCCCATCCTGCTGCTGCTGGTGATTTTTTTGGGCCTGGTCTGGTGCCTGACCCAGTTCGAGATCATGGGCCGCGTCGAAAATCCGGAGCAGGTGACGGAGCCGCGCCGGCGGTTCATGCTCGCGGCGGCGGCCGGCTTGCTGGCCGGTTTGGGAATGTTGACGCGCTATTCCTTCGGCTGGGTGATCGTGCCGCTGGTGATTTATTTCGCGGTGTTTGGCGGGGCGCGCCGCACGGGCCTCGCGGTGGCGTCGTTTCTAGTTTTTGCCGTCACGGTGGCGCCATGGCTGTTGCGTAACCTGGCGGTGAGCGGCACCTTCTTCGGCACCGCCGGCTACGCCGTGGTAGAGGGGACGTTTGTGTTTTCCGGCTCGCACCTGATGCAATCCCTGACGCCCGACATGACCGCGGCTCGTTGGGTGAAGCCGTACCTCTCGAAGCTGCAATTTAATTTGGGTGACCTGCTGGAAAACGACCTGCCGCGGCTCGGCGGCGGCTGGATGGGCATCTTGTTCTTTGCGGGATTGCTCCTGGGCCTGCGCAACCTCGTCGCGCGCCGGATTCGTTATTTCACGATGACCTGCCTGGGGGTCTTCCTGATCGTGTCAGCGATGGGCCGGACGCAGTGGAGCACCATCTCACCGGACCTCAACACGGAGAACCTGCTCATTTTGCTGCTGCCGCTGGCCGTGATTTTTGGCGTCGCGTTTTTTCTGACGCTGCTGGTCCAGATGAATGTGCCCACGCCAGAAATGCGTTACTTGGTGGTCGGGTTGGTGGTGGTGCTGGTGCGCTTGCAATTCATCACCTCTTTCCTGCCGCCGCCCATCTCGCCGATCGCTTACCCGCCTTACTATCCGCCAGACATTCAGAAATTCAGCGGCTGGATGAAACCCGACGAACTGATCATGAGCGACGTTCCCTGGGCGGTGGCGTGGTATGGGGACCGGCCGTGCGTCTGGACCACCCTCAATTGCCAGTACGAATTCGTGGGGCTGCATGACTTCATCAAGCCGGTCAATGCGTTATACCTCACCCTGAACACGCTGGATGGCAGGTTTCTGAGCGAATGCGTACAAGGGGGCGTGGAGAATTGGAGCAATTTCGCTTTCAAAACGGTGGCCTTTAACCAACTGCCCACTCAATTCCCATTGCGGGAATTCCCGCTCCAATCCATGGGATCGGGCCTGTTCCTCTCCGACCACAAGCGCTGGTGAAACCACTCACGCGGCCGCGCGCCTGAGCCGGTCGGCGATGCCCGACCAAGCCGGCAAATCCGGCGGGGCCTCCACCACGATGGCGTTTGCGCCCGCCGCGTCGCAGCGATGCAACTCCGCGTACAGCGCCCGCGCAAACGCCTCCGCGTCATGCGGGATCACGCTGACGTTGGCCGCCCCGCAGCCAGCAGGGATGCTCGTGTGGGCGATAATATGGACCTGGCCAATGGCCAATTGCCGATGGCTGATTTGTGATTGCAAGTCCGGTTCATCGCGCCAGTTCAATACCAGCAGCTTCGCCTTGGGCGCATAATGTTTTTGCAGCAGACCGGGGCTGCGCAACGCTGGATGTTGGATGTTGGACCCGCCTTCGCTGCGCTGCGGCGCGGCGAGGGTTGGAGGTTGGAGGTTCCCGGTCACTCCGCCGCAAACCGCGGCGAGCGATTCCGCATGAATCATCCCGGGCCGCAAAATGCGCGGCGGCGAAACCGTCAAATCCAGCACGGTGGATTCAATCCCGACCTGGGACTGACCGCCATCCACAATCAGGGGAATGGCACCCCCGAGCTGCGCGAGGACATGCTCCGCGTTGGTCGGGGAAATCCGGTTGGAGAGATTGGCGCTGGGCGCCGCCAGCGGAAAGCCGCAGGCGCGGATGACCGCCTGCATGAAGGGATGGGCCGGCCAACGGATGCCCACCGTGCCGCCGCCCGCCGTGACGGCAGCGGGAATTTTATCCGCGCACGCCAGAACCAGCGTGAGCGGCCCGGGCCAGAAAGCCCGGGCCAGTTTTTCGGCCAGTCCGGGCCAGGCCCGCACGCAGTTCCGCGCCATTTCGCCGCCGGCCACGTGGACAATGATGGGATTGTGCGCGGGCCGGCCCTTGATCTGGAATATCCGGGCCACCGCTTTTTCCTCCAGGGCATTGGCCGCGAGGCCATAGACCGTTTCCGTCGGCAGGGCCACCACTTCGCCGGCGCACAACAACTCCGCCGCGCGGCGGACGGCAGCTTGAAAAAGCTCCGGCGTGTGGGCGGAGAGGAGTTCAGTCGTCATAGTGGGCCATCATGCTCATCCTCAGGCTCGCCTATTAAGGAGGAGGATCAAATCCGCGCTTCATTCATACCGCAGCGCTTCAATCGGGTCGAGCTTGGACGCTTTGTACGCGGGATAAAAGCCGGAAACGATGCCGATGCCAGCGCTGGAAACACACGCGATGCCAATCCAGACAAATGGGGTGATGGTGGGCCAGCCGGTGGTGACGGCGACCACTTTGGCGGCAATCGTGCCCAGCGCAATGCCGACCAAGCCACCACACGCACTCAGAGTGATGGCTTCGATCAAGAACTGGATGAGGATATCGCGGCTGCGCGCGCCCACGGCCATGCGAATGCCGATTTCGCGCGTCCGTTCGGTGACGCTGACAAGCATGATATTCATGATACCGATGCCGCCGACCAGCAGCGACACGCTGGCAATGGCCGCCAGCAGGACGGACATGATTTTGGCGGTGGAAGTGGCCATCTGCATCAATTCCAGTTGCGTGCGCACGGTGAAATCCGGCTCCGCGCTCTTGTGCCGGGCGCGCAACAGCGACGTGATTTCATCCTGCACCTGGCTGATGGTGTCCTTGCTGGCGGCCTGGACCATGATGGAATTAACAAAGGTGCGCTTGGTGATGCGCCGCATGTGGCTGGTGTAGGGAATGAGCACCACGTCGTCCTGGTCCTGGCCGAACAAATTAAAGCCCTTGGCCTCCAGTACGCCCACCACTTTGAAGGGGATGTTGCGGATAATCATCGTCTGGCCAACCGGATCATCGTTGATGAATAACTGATCCACCACCGTCTTGCCGATGACCGCCACCTTCGCCAGGCTGCGAACGTCGCCGTCGGTAAACATGACGCCGCTGGCAATGTCCCAGTCGCGAATCTGCGGATAATCCGGCGACTCCCCCAGAATCTGGGTGTTCCAATTCAAGCCGTTGGCCAGGATCTGCGCCCGGTCGCGCACTTCGGGGCTGACCGCCACCACATTGGCGACTTCATTCTTGATGGCGGTGGTGTCGTCCACCGTCAGCGTCGGCGCGCTGCCCCAGCCGCCGCGCATGCCGCCGCTGGTGAAATTGCCGGAAAAGACCGTGACCACATTCTGGCCCAGGCTGGCCACCTTGTCCTCCACCTGCTTGGTGGCGCCGGTGGTGATGCTGACGGCGGCGATGACCGAGCCGACGCCAATGATGATGCCCAGCATCGTCAGCAGCGAGCGCATCTTGTTCCGACGCAGGGCGCGGGCGGCGATTTTGAAGGGCGCGAGGAATCTCATGCGAGTTTCACCGCCGCCTGCGCCTGGCGCAGATTTTTCAATTCGGCCTCCGCACTCAACCGGTCGCGGACCAGCTCGTCGGTCAAAATTTTTCCATCCCGCAAGATCACCGTGCGTTTGGTGTAGCGCGCGATGTCGAGTTCGTGGGTGACCATGACGATGGTAATGCCAGCCTGGTTGAGCTTCTGAAATACGCCCATGATTTCGATGCTGGTCTGGCTGTCGAGGTTGCCAGTCGGCTCGTCGGCCAGCAAGAGCGAGGGCTGGTTTACCAGCGCGCGGGCGACGGCCACGCGCTGCTGCTGGCCGCCGGAAAGCTGGTTGGGTTTGTGCTCCGCGCGGTCGGCCAGGCCGACCAGCTCCAGTGATTTTCGCGCCCGGTCCTTTTGCTCGGCGGACGTCACGCGCCGGTGATTGTAAAGCATCGGCATCTCCACGTTTTCCAGCGCGGTGGTGCGCGACAGCAGGTTGAACCCTTGGAAGACAAAGCCGATCTTGTCGTTGCGGATTTTCGCGCGCTGGTCGCGGCCCAGCGTGGAGACATCTATGCCGTCGAGGAAATAATTGCCATCGGAGGGCCGGTCGAGACAGCCAATCATGTTCATCAAGGTGCTCTTGCCGGAGCCGCTGGAGCCCATGATGGCCAAGAACTCGCCCGGCATAACCTCCAGTGACACCCCGCGCACGGCATGGACGTCCACTTCGCCGGTGTGATAAACCTTGTGGATGTTGGCGAGTTGAATGACCGGGCGCATTTTAGTGGCACGGGCTTCCCGCCCGTGAGTTTTCGTTTTGCAGGCTGCCGGCAATTCTGAGCCACACGGGCGGGATGCCCGTGCCACTAGTGCGGGTGTGATTACAATCGCGCAGTTTCATATCAGCGGCGCGGGAAACCGCCGCCAAACGGGTTGGAGCCCGCCGCGGAGCCGGACGCTTCCGGGGACACGAAGCCGGTGACGAGCTTGTCCCCCTCGGACAGACCGTCGGTGACTTCGGTGAAGATCCCGTCCGTGATGCCAGTCTTGATTTGCACGGGCCGGAGGGCCTCGGATTGGTCATCGCCCGCCAGCAGATAGACCGTATGAATATTGCGGTTGCCCTTGTTCCTGCCATGCTGGCCCGGCTGGGCACCGGCAACCTGATTCGTTGGCGGCGAATCTGCCGCGAGCGTGTTCGTAAGAATGATGGCGTTGTCCGGCGGCCGGAAGCGCAGAGCCGCGTTGCGGATCTTCAAGGCATCCGGCCGTTCGGCGACGATCACGGAAATGTTGGCCGTCATGCCCGGCTTTAATTTATAATCCGCGTTGGTCACGCTGATGACCGCGTCATAAGTGACCACGTTGTTGACGGTGGTTGGCGAATTGCGCACTTGCCTGACGGCGCCATGAAACGTCCGGTAGGGATACGCGTCCACGGTGAAATCCACGGCTTGCCCTTCCTGCACGCCCCCGACGTCCGCCTCCGCCAGATTGGCGTCAATCTGCATTTTGGTCAGATCATTGGCGATTTGGAAAATGGTTGGCGTGCTGAAGCTGGACGCAACCGTCTGGCCCAGTTCCACCGCCCGCGAAATCACCACGCCATCCACGGGCGACAGGATTTTGCAATAATTGAGATTCACCGTGGCATTGTAAAGCGATGCCTGTTTGATTTTCACCATCGCCTCGGCCTCGTGCAAGGTGGCAAAAGCGGTGTCGTAATCGGAACCGGAAACAAGCTTGTTGGTATACAGGTCGCTGGTGCGGCGAAATTGGACCTGCTGCAATTCCAGATTGGCGTTGGCGTTGGCCAAATCCGCGCTGGCCTGTTCCACGGCCGCCTGATACGTGGCCGGGTCAATTTCGGCAATAATCTCGTTGGACTTCACGACCGAGTTAAAATCCACGTTCAATTTGCAGATGCGCCCGGAAACCTGGCTGCCCACGGTCACGTTCACCACCGGATTCAGCGTGCCCGTGGCGGTCACGGTGTTGGTCAGCTCGCCGCGTTCGACCGCCGCCGTGTTGAAACTCAACTTCACGGCCCGGCTGTGCCGGAAATACCAATAGCCGCCGCCGGCCGCCGCGAGGACCGCGAGGACCAACAGCCACTTCCACCAACCGCCGCTAGATTTCTCTGCCATAATTCTTTGCTCTGCCATGTTTCCTTTGCTTTGCTTTCCATTTGAGACAGCATTCGCAACCCGTAAGTTACGATAATTTCCGGGGCTGCCGCAATTGAAGTTTGTGCATTTCGGCGACCGCCGCCAAACGGGAAAGAACCCGCTGGCTCCGCTCCCGTCCCGGCCGGCGTTGCCGGGATTGGTTTCGGTCGTGGCCTTCATCCGTTGTCTGGGAGTGGAAAGGCAAAAGAGAGCATGGACAAACGGCTGCCCTCGCTTGTATTTTCCGCCGGAATGCGACGCGATTTTCTTTTCGTCACGGGCCTGATCCTGCTGACGCTTGCCTGCTTCTGGCCGGCGGGTTCCCTGGGATTCATTGACCTGGATGATTACGATTATGTGTCCGAGAATCCGATCGTGCAATCGGGCCTGAACTTCCACAGCGTGGAGTGGGCATTCCGCGCCGTGTATGCTTCGAATTGGCATCCCGTCACCTGGCTTTCGCACATGCTCGATTGTGAGCTGTTCGGGCTGAATCCGCACGAGGAGCATTGGGTGAACGTGGGATTTCATGCGGTTAATACCGCGTTGCTTTTTCTGTGGCTGCGCGGCCGGACGGGGGCGCGCTGGCGCAGCTTGCTGGTGGCCGCGCTCTTTGCGGTTCATCCGCTGCATGTTCAGTCGGTGGCCTGGATTTCCGAGCGCAAGGATGTTTTGAGCGGCTTTTTTTTCATGCTGATTCTGCTGGCCTACACCCGTTACTGCCGGCGCCAAAACACCGGCAATTTCCTGCTGGTCGGCATCCTGCTGGCCTTGGGCCTCATGGCCAAGCCCATGCTGGTGACAGTGCCCTTGGTATTGCTGCTGGTGGATTTTTGGCCACTCAACCGATTTGGGACTCCCCCGCCTGCGTCTGGCTCCGGCGCGACGAGCGCTTCACAAATTATGACCTTCAAAAATTTGGTGCTCGAGAAAATGCCATGGTTTGTGCTGTGCCTGATTTGCTGTGCGATCACACTGCGCGTGCAGCACGTCGGCGCAGCAATGGAGGTGATGGCGAAAATCCCATTGTGGGATCGCTTCCTCCAAGCCTTGATCGCGTACTGCATGTATCTGGGAAAACTGTTTTGGCCAATAAATCTGGCCATCTATTATCCGCTTTCCTTCGCCGCCCCGAAGGTTCTGGCCGCGGTGGGGGCCGGTTCGTTGCTGGCCGTTTTGTTTCTGGCGGCCTGCTGGCGCCGGCAGGACCAGCCCTGGTTGCTGGCTGGCTGGGCTTGGTTTTTAGTCATGTTGCTGCCGGTGATTGGCGTGGTCCAAACAGGCTTTCAAGCCATGGCTGATCGCTATGCGTATCTGCCATCCATCGGCCTTTTTGTTGCCGTGGTTTGGGGTCTGGCGGAACTCGCCGCCCACCTGCCGGCCAAGAATATTTGGCGGTTCGTCCTGGCGGCTTTGGGCTCGGCCTGCCTGCTGGCCTGCGGCCTCGACAGCCGGTATCAACTGGGTTTTTGGCACGATAGCCGCGTTCTGTTTCAACACGCCCTGGACGTATCGCCAAAAGACAATTTTTTGGGTTACTATTATCTGGGCACGAGTTATGGCAAAGCGGGCCGTCTGGATGCCGCCGCCAGTTGTCTCGACGCGTCGCTGAAAATCAATCCCGAGTTTGAACCGACCCGCAGGCAAATGGGCAGTGTGTTGTTGTTGCAAAAGAACTATGCAGCGGCGCGGCCGTTCTTGGAGCAAACCGCCAGGAACCATCCCGACAACTTCCTGGCACGGTTAAGCCTGGGCGAGGCCTTGACCGGCCTCGGAGATCATGTGGCCGCCCGCGCGGAATATCAGGCAGCCCTGCAACTCCGGCCGGATGCCGCACCAGCCAAGGAACTGCTCGCGGTCAATGCCCCCAAGGCGGATGCGGAGCAGACATTGAACGAACTCGCCAGCCAACCCGCCGCCGGCGCCGCTCCGGAAGTCCATGCCCGGGCCGCCCAAGCCCTGTGCGTGCTGGACCGCGCTGCCGAAGCCGTGGAGCAATATCATCTGGCCCTGACCCAGCGTCCGGATGCGATCGAATGGCTCAACAATCTCGCCTGGCTCCTGGCCACCTGCCCCATGGACGCAGTCCGCCGTGGTCCAGAAGCCGTGACCTTGGCGCAACACGCCTGCGACCTGACCCAAAACCAGCAGACGGTCTGCTTGGGCACCCTGGCAGCAGCTTGCGCCGAGGCCGGCCGGTTCGACGAAGCCGTGCTGAATGCCCAAAAGGCCTGTGACTTGGCTGCGGCGCAAGGCGAAACCAACCTGCTCGAACTCAATCAGAAATTGCTGGCCGGCTACCAAAATCATCAGCCGTATCGTGAAGTTCCCGGCACCCCGCCGTGAGATTTCCCCGAAACATTTCGCGCATTGAACCCATGCACCGGAGCGCCGGTCTTCTGACCCGGCTCGTTGGACGTTGGGCGTTGAATGGATTGTCCGCCGTAGCCTTGGCCAAGGAGGATGAATGTCGAATGTTTTCCCAAGCACCCAATCAACAAAATGGGCTCTTGATGAAATTCCACGACCCGTGTTAGCCGCTTACATAAAATCGCTCAAAAACCGCATTTTGTGTTAGCCGCTAACACACTCATCTCCCAACCCTGTGCCATTTGCCATTTCCCTTTCGCGCGTTTCGCGGTGGCCGATCATCGGCTTTTGCGGCCAAATCTCCACCTAAATCAAAGTAAATCCGAGTGAATCCCACTAAATCCAACCCTAAACAATTTATTGCTTTCTCTCTGCGTCGTCCTCGGCTCTGCGCGAGCCCTGGTCCGCCTGCGAATGCAGAATGCAGAAACCGGGGCGCGCGCATAGCCACAGAGGGCGCGGAGGAAAAACGCCTGGGAACCACGGATTCCTTTGTAATTTTGGCTTGCTTCGCCGCGGCACAGTTCCCACCTTGAATTATGCGTTCATTTTTCTGCCTGGCCATTGGTTTGACGTTGGCGCTCACCATCGCCTCCACCGCCCGCGCGCGCGAAGATCAGCGTCTGGATGGGGACTGGCGTTTTCAACTCGACGAGGTTGCGGGCGCGGAAGCGCCGGGCTTGGACGACCACGGCTGGCAGACCGTGTCGCTGCCGCATAATTGGGGTTGGGAAGATGCCCAAGCCGGAAGACCTAATTTTCGCGGGCCGGGCTGGTACCGGCGCGCGCTGGCCGTCACCGCGCAACCGGGCAAACGCTACTTTCTGCGGTTCGAGGCGGCCAGTCTGGTGGCGGATGTCTGGCTTAACGGCCAATTGCTGGGCCAACATCGCGGCGGCTTCGGCGCGTTTTGTTTCGAGGTCACCACCAATCTGTCCGCGAGCGGCGCCAACCTGCTGGCCGTGCGCGTGAGCAACGAGAAGTTCCCCGACCTAGCGCCGTTGAGCGGCGATTTTTCCGTTTATGGCGGCCTGTATCGCCCGGTCCATTTGATCGTAACCGACGAGGAGAACATCGCCCTGAGCGATCATGGTTCATCCGGCGTCGCCTGGTCGCAGACGAGCGTGACAGCCACGCAGGCGGTATTGGACGTGACGGCGCAAATTTCCAACGGCACGCGCAAGAAAGCGCCCTTGACGCTCGTGGCCAGCGTGCTGGACACAACGGGCCAGACCGTCGTTCAGACCGAGACGCCGATCACCCTGGCGCCGCGTGACACCGCGCCCTACTATTTGCGCCTCACCCTACCGCAGCCGCATCTGTGGAACGGGTGCCAGGATCCATATCTCTATCGCGCCGTGGTGGAACTGCAAACCACGAACGGCATGGCCGTGGACCGCGTGGAACAGCCGTTGGGCCTGCGTTTTTATTCGGTTGATCCTGACCGGGGATTTTTTCTGAACGGCCAGCCTTACCATTTGCACGGCGTGGATCGGCACCAGGATTTCATGAACCGGGGCTGGGCCATCACCGAGGCGGACATGGATCAGGACATCGCCCTGCTTAAGGAAATCGGGGCCACGGTGGTGCGGTGCGCCCATTACCAGCATCGGGATTATTTTTACAGCCTGTGCGACCGGGCGGGCATTCTGGTTTGGGCGGAAATCCCTCAAGTCAACGCCGTGCGCGACACGCCGGAATTCGCCAATGCCTCGCGCGGCCAGTTGCTGGACCTGATCCGGCAAAACGTCAATCACCCGGCAATTTTTGCGTGGAGCTTGGGCAATGAAATCGGCTCCACCAGCGACGATCCGCACCGTGAACTCCAGGATTTGGCCACGCTGGCCCATGGCGAGGATCCGACGCGGCCCACGATTGAAGCCACCTCCACCGGCGCGCGTCCGGAAATGAACAAGATCCCCGACCTCCTCGGCTGGAACATTTATCCCGGCTGGTACAGCGGCGCCAAGGAGAAATACGGCGAGGAACTCGATGCCCGCCGCGAAAACAGCCGGCACGGGGGATTGTGCATCAGCGAATACGGTGCGGGCGCGAACACGGCCCAGCACGAGCAGAATGCCAAGCAGCCCAAGCCCACCGGCCCATGGCATCCCGAGGAATGGCAGGCGGAGGTTCACGAAGCCGCGTGGGCAGCGATGAAACAGCGCCCGTTTGTCTGGGGCACATTCGTGTGGTGCATGTTCGACTTCGCGGTCAGTACCCGGCATGAAGGCGACCAGCCCGGTTTGAATGACAAGGGCCTCGTCACCCGCGACCGCCAGACGAAAAAGGACGCCTTTTATTTTTACAAGGCCAACTGGTCGGCCGAGCCGGTGCTCTACCTCACCAGCCGCCGTTTCACCGAGCGCACCAACGCGGTAACCGACGTGAAAATTTATTCCAATCTCAAGGCGCCGGAATTGTTCGTCAACGGCGCGTCGCAGGGCAAGCGCAGCGACGGCGAGAACGGCGTTTTCATCTGGAAAAATGTCGCGCTAGCGCCCGGCGAAAACAAAATTTCCGCCCAGGCCCAAGCTGGAGGTCAAACGCTCACGGACGAATGCATGTGGAAATTGTCGGCACCGTGAGGGTGTCGGTGGCGTCCTTCCAAAACCTTGCCTTCGAAGCACGGGGCTGTGACCCGCAGCAATTTCGCAACCCGGAATGCATTTGAAATAGTCCGGAAGCGTCTTGAAGCAGGGCCATCGCTGCGGGTCGCAGACCCACGCTCCGTCCGCATTTTAAACCAACGCCTTGCCGGCGCCCGCCCCTTTTGCCAAGCATTTTCATGCCCGGCTCCATCGCTTTGTTCACGATTGCTTCCAATTCGAAAACCTGGACTTTTCCACAAGCGGGGCACTGATAATTGGCGGGACCTTTGCCGGTGATCACGATATCAAAATGCTTTCCGCAGCCGTTGCAGTAAATCAGCATGGCTTTCGAGTTCGCATATAATGAAACAAATACTGCTGGGCGTAGCCCGCGTGCGGGCCAAAATAAGTGGCGACAAGTTTTCGCAGCCGCTTTTCACTCGCGCGGCGGCGCGAAAAATACAGTTCCTGCAACGCGCGTTCCACCCAAACATCCACCGGAAACGCCCCGTCAAAGCCGCAGGCAAACAGCAAGACGCAATCAGCGATTTTACCGCCCACGCCGCGCAGCTTCATCAGTTCGGCCCGAGCCGTTGCGTAATCCAGTTGCCGCAGGCTCTCAAGCGCAAAGGTGCCATCAGCGATTTGCCGCGCGGCGGCGAGCAAGTGAGGGGCACGAAATCCCATCTTGCACTCGCGCAAAGCTGACTCGGAAACCGCCGCAATCCGTTGCGGCGTGGGAAAGGCAAACTGTTCGCACCGCCGCTCGCCCTCAGGCGGACAAGAATGTCCGCGCTCCGGTGGCGGCAGCGGCTCGCCAAACCGTTCGCACAACCGAGCGACAATTTGCCGGATTTGGACGATCTGTTTGGTGGAGGACAGAATGAACGAAGCGACACATTCCCACGGGTCCTGCCGCAGCAGCCGCAGGCCGCCACACGCAGCCACGGCCTGGCGCATCGCCTCGTCGTCCGGGAACGTCTTCAGCACGGCGGGGAAATCAACTTCGGTCTGGAGGAACCGCCGCAACCAGTCCCAGTCCGCCACCGGTGTGTCCGTTTCGGCGTGAATGCCCGCGGGGGTTTGGGTCAGGCGGACAACCTGTTTCCCGACGACGCCGTGCCAGGAACCGCCGATTGCCTGCCAGCGGAACACCTGGCCGGAGTCCAACGTCGCCGCCAGATCGTAGTCGCGGACCGGCAGGAGAATGGAATTTGCCGGAATCATCTTAGATGGTAACACCCAAACAGCTCCACGCGTTGAAACACCCGGCCATCCTTCAGCCTGATTTCGCACACACCGAGATTGGTGACCGATTCAAATTCGCTGGCGACGCGGCCGGGAACGGGTGGCGGCGCCGGAATTGCGCGGTAGCCGACCGGTTCGCCGCGCAGCCATTTCCAAATCCAGCCCGATTCCAGTTTATAGGGGTCCAACCGCAACACAAACACGGCGTTCTCGCCTCTGCGATGAGCGCGATAGTCATAGGCATCCCAATATGCAAACTGGTTGATCGGCTTATCGGAATCGAGGCAATAGACCAACGGCTGCGCCGATTTGGCGGCAGCACGGGCCGGCGGCGAATAGAACGAATAGAGCCCGGTGGTGCCATAATGATCAGCCAGGATGAACGCGCTAGGGTCGAACTTGGCGCGCTCGGTTTCCACGGCCAGAGCCGTCTCGCGCCAGCCGCGCAAGCGATGCGAAAAGTCAATGTCACCCGGCAGCTTGCTCGGGGCCAGCCGGCCGATCAAATCGCTGCCATGCATGAATACCGAGACAGTAATGCCCAGCAGGAGGCTGGCGGCCAGCCACGGTTTGAGTTTTTTTTTGCTTTCGCTCCAGCAGGCGACCATCAGGCAAAACATCGGCGGCACGGCAGCGGCGATCCAGTTGGGCTGCACCCGCGAATGGAAGGAAAACAGCCAGTGGCCCAGAAACAACGGCGCGCTCAGGCAGAACAGAAAGAACCAAAGCGGCTTTTCCGCGCGCCGCTTCCAGGCGGCCGCCATGGCCCACAACGAAGCGACAAAGAAAATGGGATTGAGCAGGCCGAATTCAATGCCAGTGAACTCGAAGAAATAATTCAGGCTCTTCCCCAAATGTTCGGCCAAGGTGAGATGCGCGTTGGCGTGGCCAGTCATGCCAGCATCGCCCCACACATGCAGCGCGGTGATCCAGCCGTGTTGCGCGTTCCAGATCACCACGGGCAACGTGCAGCAGGCGAAGGCGCCGAGCGCCAGCCACGGGCCGGCTTTTTTCAAGTGTGCACGGGCCGGCGGGTGCAACGCGAAGAAAAGCGCCCAGCACACAATTTGCAGCATCGCGGTGTACTTGCAAAGAAAACCCAAGCCGAGCGCGAGGCCGACCACCAGCCAATCGCGGGTTTTGCCCTCCGGCTGCACCGCCCGCCAGCCGGCCACCACCGCCCACATCCAACAGAGCACCAGCGGCGGATCAATGGTCATCAGGACGGAGCCCACCGCCAGCAGCGGCGTGGCGAACGTGATCAGCAGCAGGCAGAAGGCGGCGCGCGCGCCCGCCTCACGCGCCATAAAGCGGAACACCAGCACGCTCAAAATAGCCGCGAACGCCGGCGAAAAAAAGCGCACCCCAAAATTCGTGTCGCCAAAAATCGCGGTGCCGGCCCATTGAATGAGCGCAATTCCCGGCGGCTTGCTATAATAGGATAAGGCCAGGTGCTTGGACCACAGCCACTGATACGCTTCATCCTCGCTCAAGCCAATGACACCGCTGCCCACATATATCCACCGCCCAACAAGTGCGAGAAAAATGACCAGGTAGCCAAGCCGCAACCAGTCGAGTTCGGAGTTGGCTGATTTCGCACTCCGCACTCCGCACTCCGCACTTAGCAGGTTGGGCAGCCGCTCATGCCAGCCCGGAAACACCCTTTTGCCAAGCGAGTTCCAAAGCCGTTGCAGCAGCACAACCAAGGCGATGGCATAGCCCGCGCCAAGCAGGGCGCCGGCGGCAACGTCGCTGGGATAATGCACGCCGTTATAGACGCGCGAAAATGCCACCGCCGCCGCAAGCGGAAACAGAAACCACCCGCTGCGCCGGTAGAACAGCCAAGCGACTGTGGCCATGGCAAACCAGTTGGCGGCATGGGCCGAGGGGAAGCTGTGGACGTTGGCCCCTGACGGCAGCGAGCCGTCCGGCAGGGGCTTGATGTAGCCCTTGCCCGTCGCGCCAAAATGCCGCGCGTCCGGCAGGGTAACAAACGGACGCGGCCGGCGGACAGCGTCCTTGACCGTGCCCACCACCAGGGGATCGCCCAACGCCACCACCAGCACCATGAGCAGCACGCAAAGCCGGAGCCGCAAGGAGCCAAATAAAAACGCCAGCGGCACGGCGATGACCACCGCCGCAAGCCACGGCACACCCTGTCCGCTCAAAATGGGCATCAGCCCGTCGAAGCACGGGTTGACGAGCGTGCTGTTGCTGAAATGAAACAGCGCGGTATCGAGCGATTGAAGCCAGTGCATCGCGGAAGATTATAACGGTCAGGGGGAGGAAACGAAACCAATTACCGGCAAGGGATTGCCGCGTAATGCCTAAGGCGTGATGGCTACTGCCGCGCTTGGCTTTTTCCACCAGCTAACCTCCATCAATAGACCGGTAACTTTTCCCGCGGCAGTGATCTGGCATAGTCATACGCCAAGCTCGTCACACGTGTTCCCGTTTCCGCAGAGCGGCCCCGCGAACCCCGGCGGTCCTCTTATTCTCCCTTTAGCCCGACAAAAAAAGTGCAGCCCATGCGCGGGCTGCACTGGCTTTCGCTTTCCAAATCCACGCTTACTTTTTCGCCGCCTTGGCCTTCGCCCAGCGGGCTTTAACCGCGGCAATGATCCGGGCTCTTCCCGCCGCGCTCATTTTCCGCTTCTTGACCGGTTCCGCGGCAGGTTTCGCGGCATTGTATTTCTGCCAGCGGAGTTTTTGGGCGGCAATAATTCGCGCCTTGCCCTCGGCACTCATCCCGCCTGGCTTCGGCCCGCGTTTCCCCGGCTGGGTGGTTTCGGCAACCGTTTTGGTTTTGGCGGCGCCATACTTAGCCCAGCGAAGTTTCTGGGCGGCCCTAATCTTGGCCTTGTGAGCCGGACTCATGGTGCGCTTAGCCGGGGCGGCGGCTTCTACCGCGGCGGGGGAAGTTACCGGGGCGGAGGCCGGTTGATTTTGGCCGAGCAGGTCACCGAGTTGTTGTTCCAGCGCCGCAATCTTTTCTTTAAGATCGGCGGCTTCACGGAGTTGATGTGATGTCAGATTTAACATAGTGTAAAAGTATAAACACTTTCTTACGGATTTGTAAAGAGATGAAAATGAGGTTGCCATGGCCGACATGGAAGTAAGGAAGCGGGGGGGTGACTGCCTAATGAATAGGCAAGTCACCTTGCGTCTTTGCCCTGCCCTTTTGGTTGTCTGCCAGACTGGGTTGGAGCCTCAAAACTTGACCGCAAGCCGGGAGTAACTGGAGATAGGGCAAACTTAAAATCATCATGAATTTCAAGCCGCGACCAAAGGCCTGCCCGCCCCGTTCCGGTTGCGGCCCGACCGACCGAGTGACACGACCTCCGGCGTTCACGCCGCTTCACCGTGAATCGGCTGAAGCCCGCGCTCCGTCATCGTGTGGTGCGGGCGGCAATCGGTGGAGCCGGCGCCAAATTTAATTCCGGAAATGTTTTGCTGCCCGGCGATTTTTCGGCCACAGTTTTCCCGTCAGCCAAATCCTGTGAAATCACCAACCCCCAATCGCCGGAAGCCACATGCTAAGGCGCGGCATACGCTGTCATTTCACTTGCAATCGGAGCGGGCATTCCTGTCCACCAACCTGTTGGTCAGGGGCATCGCGCACGATTTCAGCAACGTCATCGCGGGCATTCTCGGCAGCGCGGAGCTGCTAAGATTGGATTCCCCGCCGGCTTTGGCCAACCATCCCAGCCTGGCGGAGATTTTTCAGACGGGAGCGCGCGCCAACGAGATGGTTCGCTTGCTGAATTATTTCAGCCAGCGCAGTCCCAGCCAGCGGACTTTAGTCTCGCTCCTCCCGGTGCTCGAAGGAGCCTTGGAAATTCTTCGAGCCAATCTCCCCGCCGCTGTCGAGATCAGCCACCGCCTTGACCGGGCGACGCCCGCGATCCTGGCGGACGCGGCGCAAATCCAACAGGTGGTCATCAGTCTATGCACCAACGCCAGTCATTCGCTGACCGGGGGAAAAGGGAAAATCGAAGTCCGCCTGGAAAGCTGCGACGTGGAGGCGGGCTTGGCGGCGCAGGTCGGTTTATGTCGCGGTCCCTATGTGCGGATTTCCATCCACGACAACGGGGACCACTTCACCAAGCGCATGCTGGCCCGGTTGTTTGAACCATTCGCCTGCAAGCGGCCCACCGGCCACAACAGCGGTCTGGAATTATTTGCGGCGCGGGAAATTGTTCATGCCCACGAAGGCGAAATCACCGTGGCCAGCGCGCCCGGCGAAGGCACCGTATTTCAGATCTATTTCCCCGTTCCACCCCAGCGTTGAGCTGCCAATGACGGCCGGCCAAACCAGGAGGCTCCGCGCGGCTTTTAATCTGCTCTTGCTTCGGTCAAAACTCCAGCAATAGCGTCCTTTAATTCAGTTATGGAAAAAGGCTTCAACAAGACATAGGACGCGCCCCCGGATGACTTCCCCTG
>Ga0316231_1001804_pt1 | contig 22362 bp, 13 predicted proteins | sample TBH18027metaG_FD_206002 | JGI IMG/M metagenome (GOLD analysis project Ga0316231, IMG submission 206002) | Freshwater microbial communities from Trout Bog Lake, Wisconsin, USA - TBH18027 | ecosystem: Environmental > Aquatic > Freshwater > Lake > Hypolimnion/Profundal zone | place: USA: Wisconsin... | reverse complement strand
AAATACCCGGTCATGTGGGAGGTATTCATTGGTATTGGTCTGCTACTGACCGCTTTCGGCTGGTGGCGTGCCGGCCAGTTTACCCCCGGTCACACCAAACCTTCGATGCCCGCGCGCTCCCGCCTCCGCACCCATGCCCTCCTCACTCCCCTGCCCATAGAAGACAGGGCCGGCCTCTCCCCGACGGCGATTGGCAGCGGCGGAATTCCGCTGCTTGGACGCGTCACCTTCTTTAACGCATTTTTGTTCTGCCTGATTGCTGCCGTCTGGATGCCTTCCGCGTTTGCGTGGCAAGGCCATATAAAATCGTGGCCTGCGGCGATGGAACTCGTCGCGGGCATGGTCGCGGCCTACTGGGCCATCAGCTTTTTCGTCTTTATGCCCGTCTTGCGGCAATTGCGCTATTTGCGGACGCTGCCGCTTTCCCCAAGCCGCCTGGCGTTGGTGCTGCTCATCCTGGCGCTGCTGCCGTTGCTGGCGCTGGGCGCCTTAACCGCCGTGGTGGCCTGGCTGTCCACCGATGGTCCGACCACGCTGCTGGTCTTGAAAAATTTCCTGCTAATTCTCGCCCCGGCTTCGTTGTGTCTGGCGGTGGCCGTCTGGCGGGGGACCGGCATTCAGACTTATGTGGTGCTGCTGGTTACATTGATCGGTTTCCAAGCGGTGTGCTATCGGGATATTCCCTTGCATCTGGTCGGCGGCGGCGCGGCGATAGGTGTCCTGCTATCATATTTGGTTGCGCGTCTCGCCCTGTGCCGCAGCAGTCACACCTATCGCGTCCCCACCGCGCCCTTCGGCAACTGGCCCGGGGTCGGGAGCAAATGAACCTGCAATCCCAAACCCGAACCCTGATCAGCCATGAAATTTTATTTCTGCTTTTCCCAGATACCGGAACTGAAACCACTGACCAAACGCCGGCGGAAAGCCGTTTATGCGTGCGCATTTGCAGCCTTGTTTGCCGAGCAGCCGGCGACTCTGCGGACGTGCAATCTCTGGGTTTTTGGCGGGGTTGCCCTCGGCGCGCTGGCCGGCGGGTTGGCGGTGGCTGGCGGAGTTTCCTGGCAGTTCGCCACTTGGGGCAAGACGCTGCCGGTCATCATTGTGGGCGGCTTGGCCGGCTTTGTGGCTGGCAGTTTGCTGGGCACGCAGTGGATTCACACCCGATTGCGCCCCTATTTCCGACGTGTCCTGGAAGAGCGCAAGGAGGAAATTGCGCGCATTGATTAAAACCGGTAACCTTTTGCCAACAACGAACGAATCAGTATTTGGATGGCTGGCCACGGTGACCGGCCGATCCTGATTAAACGAAAGCAATTCAACTCAACCAAAAATGAAAAACCATCGCATTGCTCTTGGCAAGCTGCTCCTCGCGGTATCCCTCGCCACCGGGCTGTCGGCCTCACTTGTCCACGCGCAGCTTCCATGGGCTAAATGCGTCACCAGCGTGAACAGCAATGTGTATTCCGATGGTGATAAAATTGGGATGATTTTGGACAACCAGGGCAACTGTTTTGTGACGGGCTGGTTCGATGGCATGAACGATTTCGGCGGCATGGTTCTGACCAACAAAAGCGTTGGCGGGTCGGACATCTTTGTGGCCAAATACAATTCCAGCGGCGCGCTGCAATGGGCGTGCCGCGCCGGAGGCACGGCCGGCAAAATGAACAAGGGGCGCGGAATTGGGATTGATGCCAACGGGAATGTTTACGTTACTGGGGTTGCCTACGGCGCGGCGGACTTCGGGAGTTCTCGGCTGCCAGATTCTCCAGACCAGCAAATCTTCCTGGCAAGCTATGACAGCACCACCGGCACGAATCAGCGGGTCCAGTCGTACCAAAATGGCGAGGGACTCGGTCTGGCAGTGGATGGCACGGGCAACCTCTCCATTGTTGGCTTCGCTGGCAACAACAGCGTCCTCCTTCAATGTGACAGCACCGGGAATCTCAACTGGACGCAGCCGATGTATGGCCCGGAATCCTACGCGACCAAGGTGGCGGTTGACCTCAGCGGAAATGCCTATGTGGCCGGCACGTTTACCGGCACCACAACCATCGAGACCACCAATCTGGTGAATACCGGCGCAGGCAAGGGTTACTTCCTCGCCAAGTTTGATGCTCACGGGAATTTAACCTGGGTGGATTCAGCCACTGGAGGAGGCCCCCAAGGCGAAGCTGGAGTGGCGGTGGACCAAGCCGGCAACGTCTATGTCGCGGGCCTGCTGCAAGGCACACTGAATTTCGGTGGCATCAGCCTGAAACACATGGGGACAACGAATGATGCCTTTTTGGCCAAGTACAGCAGCTCCGGTGCGCTCCTCTGGGCAAGAGAGGCCGGCGGGACGACCGGTGGCACCTATGCGGACGTGGCGCTTGACGGGCAAGGAAATGTTTATGCCGCGGGAGGATTGGCGGGGTCGAGTACCAGCTCCGGCTCCTTGGTCGTCCAATACAGTCCGATCGGAGCGATCCAATCGGAATATCCAGCCAGCACTCAACCGCCCGCCCAATTCAAAGGGTACGCCGTAAAGTGTGCGGTGGATGCGCACAATGGTTGTTATCTGGCCGGATGGTATTCAGGCTCGGCCAAACTGGGTTCCACGGTGCTGCCAGCGCACGGTCTCTTTAATTTCTTCCTCGCGAAAGTGACAGCTTTCGTGAACACCAACGCGCCGACCCTGACCATCAGCAATCCCAACATGTTTGGGGAGCCATGGACCAACTGGGTGTTCAGCCTCGCCGGCACCGCCAAAGACAAAGTCGCCGTGACGAATGTATCCTACAGTTTGAACGGGGGCGCTTGGACTAACGCCGTATCTACGAACAACTGGACGAACTGGTCGTCAGTGGTGACGTTGACTCCCGGTACCAACACCATTGCTGTCTATGCGCTGAATGCCATCGGCAACGCTTCTCCCGTCACCAACACCTGCGTCTTTTTCGTGGTCAGCAACCAATTGCAAATCCACGCCATTGGTCTGGGCACGATCGCACCCAATTACAGCAATGCGTGGCTGAACCTGGGCCAGAATTACTCCATCACTTCCAGCCCGGCCAGCGGATTCTCGGCGGGCTATTGGGTGCTTGCGACGAACGGGCTTGCCGGCGCGGCCACCGCTGGTAAGGTCGTACATTTCATGATGGCGTCCAATTTGACGCTGGCCGTGAACTTCGTGGACACCAACCGGCCCACTGTGAGCATTACCAATCTCGTTTCCGGCCAGCGCGTAAGCAATGCCGTATGCACGGTCAAAGGTAAAGCCACCGACAATTGGCAAGTGGCGGCGGTGAACATCCAACTAAATAACAATGGTTGGACGACCGCGGCGGGCAGCAACAACTGGTCCGCGCTGTTGAATCTGGTGCCAGGAACAAACACTGTTCAAGCGTACGCAGTAGACAATAGCGGAAACGTTTCTTTGACAAATTCGGTGAAGATAAATTACGTGCTGAGCGCGCCGTTGATGGTGCGGGTCGTCGGCGCGGGATCCGTCACCCCAAATTACAACGGTGCGCTCCTGGCGATCGGCACGAATTATACGATGAAAGCCACGGCCTCAAATGGCTTCGCCTTCTATTATTGGGGTGGAGGGGTGACGATGACGACCAACAAGTCGCTCACCTTTACCATGGCCTCCAATCTCACCATTGTCGCCAATTTCGCGGACGTGACGAAACCGGTGGCCACGATTACCTATCCGACCGCAAACTTGAAGTGGAGCGACACGAACATCACCGTCACGGGCAAAGCCAGTGATAATGTGGGAGTCGCCGAAGTCTGGTGTCAGATCAACGGTGGCGGCTGGATACTGGCGCAAACGGGCAATGGTTTCACGAACTGGATCATTACCAATTTGCCTGTCATTCTTGGGACCAACATTTTGCAAGCCTATGCCGTGGATGCGGCTGGTAACGTATCCGTGACCGCTGAAGTGAAATTCTCAGGCAAACTGTCGCCGGCTGGCATGGCCCTGATTCCTGCGGGAGCGTTCACGATGGGTGACCCGTTGGATGGCGATAATTGGTCTTTGCCGCTGCACACGGTCAACGCAAGCGATTTTTTCATGGACTCAAATTTGGTCAGCTACAGTCTTTGGCAGCAAGTGTACAACTGGGCGATTGTTCATGGCTACAGTTTTGATGACGCTGGCTATGGCGCGGCGGGAAATCAACCGGTTCTGGAAGCGAACTGGTATGACTGTGTGAAGTGGTGCAATGCGCGATCGGAAATGACTGGTTTGGCCGCCTGTTACTATGCCGACGTCAACCGGACAGCAATTTATCGCAGCGGTGATATTGATTTGGCCTCCAGCCAGGTAAGCTGGGCAGCGAACGGTTACCGGCTGCCAACGGAGGCGGAGTGGGAGAAAGCAGCGCGCGGTGGATTGAGCGGCAAACGGTTTCCTTGGGGCAACACGATTTCCGAGAACCAAGCTAACTATTATGGGTGTACCACGTGTTTTAGCTATGACTTGGGCCCGAGCGGCTCCAACCCTGTTTGGGGGTACAGCCCAAGTCCGGTGGGATCTTTTGTGCCAAACGGTTATGGTTTGTATGATATGGCAGGGAACGTGTGGGAATGGTGCTGGGATTGGGCTGGAGACTACAGTTCAACGCCAGAAACCGACCCTCATGGTCCGGCTTCCAGTCAGTATGGCTATCGTATCTTACGCGGCGGCTCATACTACAACGATGGCAACTACGGCGAGGCGTTTGGCTGCCGCTGTGAATATCGCCTGGGTTACTACCCGTCCCATTCAAGTGACGGAAGGGGGTTTCGGTGTGTGCGGGGATACTAATTTTCGTGATGCTTTTTGCCTGCTTTCCCATGGTTTCGGGCCGGCTTCCAATCAAAAGAACCCCGGCTGGGCTGGAGAACTTCTTCATGACGGATGTCTTGCAAAGTCACTTCTTATCGTCGGCGCGCCAGAGCCAGCGCATCGTATCGGGAAAGATGGACGCTCCATGCTTTGGGTTGTGCGTGCCTTCGCCAAATTTGAAGTCGTAGTCCCACCCCGCGAATTTCAGCGCGGCGGCCATTTCCTGGTTGGCGAGCGGCCAATTGCCAAATTGGTTGTCGAGATCGTTTCGGCCGTCCTGTAAAAACACCCGGATTTTCCGGCGCGACTCCAGCAGCTTTTTCAGTTCGGGAGTGTTATAGGTGTCACCGGCGTTTTCCAACTTGGTCTTGCGGATGGCTGGCGGATAGCCGTAACCGCCGCGGATGTTGGTGAAGCTGCCGATGTGGCTCACCACCTTGCGGAACGCATCCGGCCGCTCCCACGCCACGGTGAACGCGCAGATGCCGCCGCTGCTGCCGCCGCAAATCGCGCGCTGCCCGGGATCATCGGTGAGCTGGTAGTTCTTGCCCACCTCGGGAAGAATCTCCTCCAGCAGAAACCGGGCGTAGGTATCGTTCGGCGTGTCATACTCCACGCTGCGGTTGCGGCGCGGCTGCGTATTGGGATCGGTGGCGGGGAAGACTCCTGGACTGATGAAGATGCCAATCGTCACCGGCATCTGGTGGTCGTGAATCAGATTGTCGAAGACGAACACCGCGTTGTTCGGTCCGGCAAAATTCTTATCCTCTGGCTTGGCCTTGCCTCCGTCTTGAAAAACCATGACCGCGGCGGGCTTCGACGCATCAAATTGTGCTGGCACATAAATCCACCAGTCGCGCACCGTGCCGTCGTAAATCTTCGAGTGCCACGGATCCATGGCAATCACCCGTCCGTGCGGTACGCCGGCTTTGGGTAGCGAATCGGGGCCGAGAACGTATTGGTCATCCTGCGGCACTGCCATGGCAGCGGTGGCAAGTACGAGCGGAAACAGAGCGCGGAGGGTCATGGCCTCGGGTTACGCCCGGGCTTTGTACGTGATGGTCACCGAGCCGTTCTGAGCGTCAACGGACTGGACGACGCCGCGGACATGAAAATAAACGGTTGCCTTCGCGGAATGATGGGCAATATGGGCAGTCGGCAAGGGATTGGCACTGGCCGGGCGGGGTTTAGGCGGCACGCCGTCGCTGATATGGTGCGCCACCAAGGCGCCGTTTTCCTGGTCGTAAGTGATGCTGATCTGGTCGCCAACCTTCACATCCAAAAGTGTCGCCGAGCGATTGGTGCCCACCGCAATTTTGGCCGCGCTCGCGGTCTGGAATGTTGCCGTCCGGTAGGCCGGGTGCTTGCTGAATCTGGCCGCTTGGGCCGGCAGAACTCCCGCCACTGCCAATGCCGCCACCGCCAAAAGCAGGTGCCGGCGAGAAAACCAAGTTTTCATATTCATAACACAAAGTGACTTTACAATACTTGGACGCCTGGCGCAAATGGCAGGTTACAAGTCCACCGTTTTCACCGGCTGACGAAATGGTATATGCCGCTGCCAGTTTCCAAAACGGCCCAGCCCTCCTCCATTCGCATCAACTTCACGCCGTGCGCCCGCGCCAGCGGGTGACCACTTTCAGTGATCTGATTCGCGCTGCTCGCTGGCAGCCAGATTGTAGCCGTGGTGTTCGCCGGAATTTCCATCTCCAGTTCAAACTTGCTTTCCGTGCGCCGCCAATTGCTCACGATGCGGCCGTGAATGGAATCGTAATGCGCCTTGACCCAGTGAATCGGCTCATGCGCCATATTGCTCCCGGGCGTCGGCGGGTGCGGATGGATGATGACTTTTTCGTAGCCCGGTCCGTCGGCTTGGAGGCCCGCCAAGTCGTTGAGCATCCACTCGCACACCGCGCCGAACGAATAATGCGCGAAGGAATTCATCGAGGCGTTCTGCTTGCCATTCTCGCCGCCGAAGCCGTGCTCTTTGGTGTAGCTGTTCCAGCGCTCCCAAATGGTCGTCGCCCCCTGTGCCACTTCATAGCCCCAGGACGGAAATTTCCGGCTCTGAAAATGTTTCACCGCCAGGTCGTTTTCGCCCACGCTCGTCAGCACCGGCAGCAGGGGTCGCGTGCCCAGAAAACCCGTGGTCATGCCGGAATTTTCCGCCGTCTCGCCGCCGCGCAGTTTGTCCGCCAGAATTTTGCCCGACGTCAGGCGCTGGTCAGCGGGAAGCAAATCCATATACAGCGCCAGCGCGTAGGCCGTTTCTGTGTCCACTGCCAGCGTGCCGTCGGCCTGCACATATTTCTGGTTGAAGGCGGTTTTGATGTGGTCAAACAATTCGCGGTATTCCTCCGCTTCCCGGCCTTTGCCAATCGCTGCGGCCATGTCCGCCATCAATTTCGCCGAGTAGGCGAAATAAACCGTGTCCACGTATTCCAGCGGCGTCTTCGTCCCAAACGACAACCAGTCGCCCCAGTCATTGCCCTGCTTGATACCCAGAAAATCCTTGCTGGTGGACTTGCGCCAGTCCATGAACTTCACCATGAATGGCCAGCAGCGCTCGATAATGCGCGTGTCGCCATAAGCCTGCCAGAGGGTGTGCGGACAAATCACGCCTGCGTCGCACCAGGCCGTGCCGAAGTCCCAGCCTGCCTGGAACGGATACGGACAATAGCCCGGAAATGTCCCGCTGGGCCGCTGCGCTTCCATCACTTCGCGCAGCCATTTCGTATAAAATGCCGACACGTCTGCGTTGAGCGTGGCGCAGTGCGCGTAAATCTGGGCGTCGCCCATCCACCCCAAGCGTTCATCGCGCTGCGGACAATCGGTGGGCAAATCCACAAAATTCGCGCGCTGCGTCCACACCACATTCTGGAACAGGCGGTTGGCCATTGGATCGCTGCATTCAAAGCCACTGGTCAGCGGCGTGTCGCTATGCAGCACAATCCCCGTGATGGCGTCTTTGTCCGGCTTGCCCGGATAGCCCGTGACTTCGACGTATTGAAAACCATGAAACGTGAATCGCGGCGTCCATTCCTCGCCGTGCTTGTCACCGCGCAAAATGTAATGGTCCGTCGCCCGCGCCTTGCGCAGATTCTCCGTCATCAGCCGGCCGTCGGAATACAACATCTCGCCATAGCGCAATTTTATCTCCGTGCCCGCCGGACCTTTGACTTTCAGGCGGACGACGCCCGCAAAATTCTGGCCGAGATTGAAAAGATACACGCCATTCGTGGGCGAAGTGATGGCGACCGGTTTGATCTCCTGAATCGGCCGCACTGGCAATCCCGGGAACGCCTCCAATTTGGCCGGACGTTGGAAGCCAACATTCACCGGATGCCCCTTCACTTTTGTGTTGCTGCCCGGATTGTCGCCGTTGGCATCTTCGTAAAATGTCGCCGGCGCGGGGCCGTTTTCCCGGGCCGCAATGGCCGGCTCCCATTTTGTGTCGTCAAAAGCCGCCCGGGTCCAGCCGGGCATTTCCTTCCGCGCGTCGTAGGTTTCGCCCATCAGAAAATCGCCCTCGCGAACCGGTCCCTCGCCGGTCACTTTCCACGTGTTGTCGGTGGGGATGATTTCGCGTGTGCCGTCGGTATATTCAATTTCCAATTGCGCCATGAGCGCCGGCGTCTTGCCGTAGAGGTCGCGTCCGGTCTTTTCCGGGCCGAAGCCTGCGCCCCAACCAAAGCCGACGTAGCCGGCGTACCACCCGTCGGCCACCCAGGCGCCGAGAGCGTTGCCACCGCGCTGGACCAGCGGCGTCACGTCGTAGGTCTGGTAATACGCGCGCTGATGATAATCCGTCCAGCCCGGCGCGAACCGCGCGTCGCCGACTCGCTGGCCGTTCAAGTAAAGCTCATAGATGCCCAGCGCCGTCGCATAAATCATGGCGCGCTTAACGGTTTTGGCGGCGGCAAATTCCTTGCGGAACTGGTGCGCCGGCGGCAGCCAAGGCGTGGCCGCCTTTTTCCCAACCGGGGTCGTGTCGCGGAACGAGATGTAACCCGCCCGCCAGTCTTCCGGCCGGAGCAAGCCCATCGTCCACGAAGCGACCGTGCTCCAATGCGCCTTGCCGGCCGCATCCCAGACGCCCACTTTCCAAAAGCATTCCTGCCCGGAAGTAAGCGCTTTGCCCGCGTACACGACATTCACCGTTTGGTTGCCGGCCACCTGGCCGCTGTCCCAAAGCTCACCGGAATTTTTCCGGAGCCCCTCCACGCTCGAAGCGACCAGGATCTGATACGCCGCCTGCTTCGCGCCGCGCGCCGATGATTCCACGCGCCACGTCAGGCGCGGCTGCGCCTCGTCCACGCCCTGCGGATTCACCCGGTATTCACAACGCAGCGCGACCGGGGTGAGATTTTCCGCGCGAACGGAGGGGTTCATAAAGCACACTGCCGCCACGGTGGCGGCAAAAATTGTTTTGGCCGAATGCATGGTTGAGGTGGAAGTCTGGCGGATTCCGCCGCCCACCGCCATCCCGTTTTTGCGGGAACATTCTTTCCCCAAGGCGGCGATTCGGAATTCCGCGGGCCGATTTCTGCTTTCCGCCGCCGCGGTTCTTTTGCTACCGTTCAAAGATCAGCCGACGTCGCACCGGATTGGAAAAGAAACCGTACCGGACAAAGACCGGTTGCAATCCAGACGTCTGCGAAATCAAAGCGCTATAAACGTGAAACCAAACCACTCATCGCAAAATGCGATGAGTTCGCCGCCATCCGTTGAGCATCAGGCTGCCGCTCCGAACTGGTCGCAATTTGCGACCAGTTCGCGCAAACATCGCGGCGCGGCTTACCGGCCCTGGGCCTTCACCGAACACGGCGCCTTGATGGCCGCCAGCATCCATCGCAGCGAACAGGCCGTGGCCATGAGCGTGTTCGTGGTGCGGGCGTTCATGCAAATGCGCGAGCAACTGGCCGCGAACGCGGCCATTCTCAAGCGGCTGGCGGAAATTGACCACACGCCGCTGGAGCACAATTCGGCGCTGCGCGCCATTTGGACGAAGCTGCAACCACTGCTCGCGCCGCCGCCTGAACCGCCAAAGCGCCGGGTCGGTTTTCTTCGTGAGCACGAAAAATAGGCACCACATGAATCCCCAAAAACCAATTGAGTCGCTCATCCTCACGTTGCGCGGCCAAAAAGTAATTCTGGATGCCGACTTGGCGGAACTTTACGGGGTGCCGACGAAGCGACTCAACGAGCAGGTCAAGCGCAACGCCGACCGTTTCCCGGAAGATTTTCTATTCCAACTGACCGCGTCGGAATTGGAGAGCTTGAAGTCGCAAATTGCGGCCGCATCCTCAATCACCTCCCCCATGCGGTCGCAAATTGCGACCGCATCCAAACGGAATATCCGGCATCGCCCCAGCGCTTTCACCGAACACGGCGCCATCATGGCCGCGACTGTGCTGAACAGCCCCGAAGCCGTGGCCATGAGCGTGTTCGTGGTGCGGGCGTTCATGCAGATGCGCGAGCAACTGGCGGCAAACGCGGCCATTCTCAAGCGGCTGGCGGAAATTGACCACACGCTGCTGGAGCACGATTCGGCGTTGCGCGCCATTTGGACGAAGCTGCAACCACTGCTCACGCCGCCGCCCGAACCCCCAAAGTGCCGGGTTGGATTTCTGCGCGAGCACGAAAAATAAGCACCCTTAAACCATGACAAAAATCCGCCTCATTAGAACCATCCCGTTCCTTTCCACCCTGATCTTTGCGAGCGCCGTCGCTTCTGGCGCTGGGGCGGAAATGCCGCCGCCCCTGACTGGCGGGGAAACGGTTCAGCCCAGTATCGCCGATGCACAAAGTCCGCTCCCAGCCGGCGCCGTTCACTTCCAGGGCTACCTCGGGCAACAGCTTGACCTGTGCATTACCAACCGCATTGCCGCCCAGGATGTCGAGGAGCTACTGCGCCCATTCCGCGAGCGCAAGGACATCAACGAATGGCGCAGTGAATTCTGGGGCAAATGGATCACCTCCGCCATCGCCGCCTACCGCTATACCGGCGACCCCAAACTCAAGGAGATTATTGATCGGGCCGTCAATGGGCTGCTGGAGACCCAGACGCCGGACGGTTATATCGGCAGCTACCCCGACCAAGGCCATCGCAAGTCTTGGGACATATGGGGGCGCAAATACACCCTGTTGGGACTGCTGGCTTGGTACGACGTCACCGGGGACAAAAAAATCCTGGAGGCCGCCTGCCGACACGCGGATTTTTTGTTGAGCGAGGTTGGACCTGGCAAGGCCAGCCCGTTCGAGAACGACCGGTGGCATGGCCTGGCCTCCAGTTCCGTGTTGGAGCCCATGTCACTCCTCTATCGCCATACCGGCCGGCCCCAATACCTGGAGTTCTGCGAATATCTCGTCCACCGGTGGCCGGACCCGCAGGGGCCGGACATTCTTCACAAAGCCCTCGCCGACGTTCCCGTTTTCGCCATGTTTCCCGGCCCCAAGCCGGTGGTGAAGAATTATGGCGATGGTGGCGAATCCAAGGCCTACGAGATGATGTCCTGTTTTGAAGGACTTACCGAACTGTATCGTCTGACCGGCGCACCAGCCTATCGTGAGGCCGTCGGCAAAATTCACGACAATATTGACCGCTCCGAAATCACCATCACCGGCTCCGGTTCCGACTGGGAGCGCTGGTGCGACGGGCGTCGCCGGCAGAGCCTCCCTTGGCACACCGGGATGGAGACCTGCGTAACTGCGACTTGGATCAAATTTTCCTTTCAGTTACTTCGTCTGACCGGCGATTCCCGCTATGCTGACGATATCGAACAAGCCGCCTGCAACGCCTTGTTGGGCGCCCAGAGTCTGGACGGAACCTGGTGGGCCGGAGATACCCCGTTGGCGGGCACCAAACGCAAGGCGAGCCTACAATGCGGCATGAATATGAATTGCTGCGTGGCCAACGGGCCCCGCGCCTTGCTGCTGTTGCCGCAGGTGGCCGTGACCCGGGATGCGCTTGGTCCGGTGATCAATCTTTATGGACAAATAGACGCCCACGTGGAGCTGCCTTCCGGGCATCAGCTGCGGCTGGAACAATTCAGCGATTACCCGCAAACCGGCGTGGTGCGGATCCGCCTCACGCTGGACCAACCCGAATCTTTCACGCTCAAACTTCGCATCCCCGCCTGGAGTGAAAAAACCAGGTTGACCATTAACGGCCGCACGCAAAAGGTTGCCCCCGGCTTGTACGCCGCGCTCGCCCGGAGCTGGCGCCCCGGCGATGAGATCCTGCTCACGCTCGATCTGCGGACGCGGCTAGTGGCCGCCCCCGGCGATCCCACCCACGTGGCCGTGACGCGCGGGCCAATTGTTTTCGCCCGTGACCAGCGTCTGGAATCAGGCGACGTTGACGCGCCGGTCGCCCTCCGGGCCGATCGGCACGGATTCATCGCCGCCCTCCTGGAAACCGAAGGCAAACCCAAGGAAGTTTGGTTGGCGCTCAAGGTCCCAATGGCGGATGGAACCGCCACGCTGCCAATGTGCGATTTCGCCTCCGCGGGAAACACCTGGGATCGCAAATCCCAATACCGGGTCTGGCTGCCGCTGAAGTAGTTGTTTCCACCGAACCCCAGCCAACCGAACAACGGCCTAACAAAGAACTTGTTTCCACTGCCCTAAAAGAACCACCATGATTCAAACATGAAGAACACCATCGGTTTATTGTCATTGTTGTTGTGCGCGGGCGGATTGTCGGCGGCACCCGTGGATACCAGCGCGTTCAAAGAGCCGATTCGCGTGGCCTGCGTCGGCGACAGCATCACGGCGGGCTCCGGCACGACGCCGGGGAATTCCTATCCAGCCCAACTTGGACGGATGCTGGGTGAAAAGTGGCTCGTGAAGAACTTTGGCGTCAGCGGCGCAACCTTGCTCAATCAAGGCGACAGGCCCTACCAAAAACAGGCGGCATTCAAGCGGGCGCTGGCGTCCCGGCCGGATGTCGTGGTAATCAAGCTGGGCACCAATGACACCAAGCCACAAAACTGGAAGTTCAAGGACGAGTTCGTCGCCGACTACCAAGATTTGGTCCGTCAGTTCGCCCAATTGCCCGGCAAACCGCGCATTTTCATCTGTTATCCCGCGTTTGTGCCTGGCGCCGGGAATTACGGCATCAACGAAGCAGGCGTGTTGGAAGAGATTCCTCTGGTGGACAAGCTGGCGGCGGATGAGCACGCGGACATGATTGACATCCATGCCGCGCTGAAGGCGCACCCGGAGCTGTTGCCCGACCGCGTTCACCCCAACAACGCCGGCGCCACCGTGATGGCGAAGACGGTCTTTCAGGCGCTGACCGGCGCTGAATTTATCGGCCCCGCGCCGGTGGTGACGGCGGATGCCGGCGGGAAGTGAGGCAACGGTGCTGCCATTGTGAGTGCTGGCGCAGAGCGTCGCACAGGGGCTTCAATTCAAAAATCACGGAATCATTCAGCCCCGCGTTGGCCCGAACGACTTCGGGGCTGCCGGTCCACGGAATAAATTTGTGCGCCGCGAATCATCCGGCGCGACAAACTTGGAGCAAAGAGCGGGTTTTTATAAAGGCCTTACCTTTTTTCGATGAGGTTTTGCACCAACGCCTTCAACTCCGCTACGCTTTGTTTCAGGTCTTGAATCTCCGCGTCTTTCTCATGCAGCTTCTGATTCAGGCCTTGGATGGCCACCAGGGCGATGCCGTTTTCATCCACCACGGAAATGTGTTTATCATCCGGGCCGGCCAGGCCGAATGCGGCTTGAAAATCCTGCGCCATCGGGCCGATGTGCTGCACGCCTGCTTGGTCGGTCTTGTAATTCCATTCCGTCACCGGCAGCGCGGCCACCTTGGCCAGCACCGCCTGATTGTCCACCGGCTTGAAATTCTCCTTCATATTCCGGTCGCTGGTCAATTCCACGCCGCCGTTGGCATAGACCGTGCCCGCCAGAATGGTTGCATAATGCACTCCATCCGTGCCGATGTAGATGACACCATCCTCAAGAACCCTATCCGAACCCTCGTTGCCTATATAAATGTTGTGGTCACCAGTTAATGCAGCATCGCCAGCTTCGAAGCCTATGGCAATATTCCCGAAGCCGCTAACTAAATTGTCAAGTGCACCAAAACCCACGGCGGTGTTGATCGTACCGAGATCGTTGGTGAGTGCGGCGAGCGCATATGCTCCTATGGCTGTATTAGCGAAAAAGTTTTTGCCGGATTGAAGCGCGTTACAACCGATGGCTGTGTTGAAATAGCCGCCCGTGTTAGCAGCAAGGGATTGGAAGCCGGCGGCGGTGTTATAGGTGCCGATTGTATTCGCGCCGAGTGACTCCGCACCGGTGGCGGTGTTATTGGTGCCACTGGTATTCGCGTAAAGCGCCGAATAACCGTTGGCGGTATTATTGTTGCCAGTGGTATTGAGTTGCAACGCCGAAACTCCATTGGCGGTGTTATTGTTGCCGGTGGTATTGAGTTGCAAGGCTGAAACTCCATTGGCGGTGTTGCCGCTACCGCTGGTGTTGCTAAAGAGCGCGCTGGCCCCGTTGGCGGTGTTATTGTTGCCAGTGGTATTGAGCTGCAACGCCGAAACGCCATTGGCGGTGTTGCCGTTGCCGGTGGTGTTGCTAAAGAGCGCGTTGGCCCCGTTGGCGGTGTTGAGGGAGCCGATCGTGTTCTGACTAAGCGCCGCAAAACCGTTGGCGGTGTTGTAGGTGCCGTTAGTGTTATATTGGAGCGCATAAGCGCCGTTGGCCGTGTTGCGGTTGCCGATCGTGTTTGCGGAAAGCGCCTGATTGCCGTTGGCGGTGTTATCGAAGCCGCTGGTGTTGTTGAAAAGGGCATGGGAACCGTTGGCCGTATTTTCGTAACCATTCGTGTTCGCGTACAGCGCCTGATAACCGGCAGCGGAGTTGTCGTTCCCGGTGGTGTTGGAAAAAAGCGCGGCAAAGCCTGCGGCCGTATTGTTGCCGCCGGTGGTGTTGTCGTAAAGCGCCGCCGGGCCGCTGGCGGAGTTGTGCGAGCCAGTGGTATTGGAGAACAGCGCCAACACACCGCTGGCCAGATTGTAATAGCCGCTCACGTTGTTATGCAGCGCCTCATAGCCGATGCCCGTATTCAAGCCGCTTCCCGTCATCGTCAGATTGCCCGCACCGGAGCCAGCAAAGAAGTTGTCATTTCCGTAAGCATGAATCAGCGGGCTGCCGTTCGCGTAAATGATGCCTGCGCTGGCAGTCGTCACCGGCAGATTCAAATTGCCATTAAGGGTGAGGCTCGCGCTCGTGAAACTTCCGCTGGCATTGCGCCGCACAATGGCATTGGCGGTGTTGAAGCTGGTGGCGGCATTGGCCGCGGCGGCACCCGTGGCGACATCGGCCGCTGTCTGCCCGCCCACGCTGGCCACGACGGTGGCTTTCTGCATCCCGGTCACGTCCCCATTCAGAGCCCCGGTGAAATTGGTCGCGGCGCCCGCCGTGCCAGTTAAGGTGGCTGCATTCAGATTCGTCAAACCGCTGCCGTTGCCCGTGACCGGAGCCGTGATATTGCTCAAGCCGGAACCATCCCCGCTGAAGGTGCCCGTGAACTGGTTATTCGCATTGGTGGCAATGACGACGCCGTTAAAACGATTGGTGCCGGCGAAGGTCTGCGCGGCGGCGTTGAGCACCGCGACGTTGGCGGAAAGGCGCGCGTCCGGCACGATGCCGCTGGCAAGCTGCGCGGCGTTGAGGAAATAAAGCGCGCTGCCATCGCCGTAAAAGCCGCCGAAGGACTGGCCGTAAAACAGGCCGGCCAGACTCACGGCGGTCGCGCCGTTGGTCAGCAGGCCGGACGGGAGCAGCGCCGGCGGCAGCATGCCGGTCAGGCTCGCCGCGTTCAGGTTCGTCAAACTGGAACCGTCGCGGGACATCAGGCCGGTGCCGGCCACATTGGTCAGGCCGGAGCCATCGCCGACGAAGGCATTGGCCGTGAGCGTGCCATTGACGACCAGGCTGCCGTTCACCGCCGCGTCGTGATTGATAGTGACGTTGCCGTTGGCGGTCACGTCGTTGTTGAACGTATTCTGGCCGGTGAAGGTCTGGTTGGCGTCGAGCAGCGCGACGTTCGCCGGCAATTGCGCGGCCGGCAGCGTGCCGCTGGTGATGCTGGTGGCGTTGAGCCCGGTCAAGCCCGCGCCGTCGCCGGCAAAGGCGGCCGCGAAGCGGTTGCCCGCATAGCGCACGAGCGCCAGCGCATGATCGTCGGCAGCGGCGCAAACCAGGACGGCCGGCCGGCCGCCGCCATCCACGGTCACCGCTTGAACATACTGGGGATTGTTGCCCACGGACCAAATCAGGCGGTTGGTGAAGTGCCCCGCGCCGTCGCCCTGAAACATCATCAGCCCGTGCGTGGTGGCGGCCACCAAATCCACCTGGCCATCGCCGTTGACGTCGGTGGCCACCACGGAATTGGGCACCCAGTAATCCCATTCACCGCAGACCGGCAACAGGCTGGGCGCGGAGAAATTGCCCCGTCCGTCGTTCAACGCCACGGACAGTGTGCCGCTATACCAGTCCGCGCTGATCAAATCCGGCGCGCTGTCGCCGTTCACGTCCGCCGCTGTCACCGAGATTTGATCCCAACCGGGGGAGGAATCGCCCAGCGGCAGATTGGTCGCCAGCCCGAAACTGTCGCCGCCGGCATTGGTGAACACCGTCAGCGCGCCGGTATAAAATCCGCTGTTGGCCACCACCAAGTCCGGCAGCCCGTCGCGATTGACGTCCGCCACGAACACCGAACGGGGGGCGGCGGCCGGCAGGTTGGCAACCACGCTGAAGTTGCCGCTGCCGTCATTGACCAGCACGCGCACCATGTCGTTGTTGTCGTCGCCGCACACCAAATGGCTGATGGCACCGTTGGCGTCACAATCTAAAATCCGCAGACTGGTCGGCTCGCCGCTGAAAGCCTCGGTTTGGCTCCACGCGAAGTTTCCGCCGCCATCATTGGTGTAGATGATGAGCGAGCCGGAACTCCCGTTGCAAATCATCAGATCCACTTTGCCGTCGCCATTGACGTCTCCCGTCACTACCGAATTCAAACCCCACGGCGGAGTGGGCAAGGAGAGCGTCTGAACGGGGGTCGCTACAATGTTTCCATGTCCGTCGTTCAACTGAATGGAGACGGTGTTGTCGTCGCGGTTCAGAACAATCAAATCCAGCGCGCCGTCGCCGTTGACGTCCGTCGCTGTCCACGGCCCCGGCCCGTTTCCGGCCGGAACGGTGCTGGCGCGGAAGCTCCAGTTCGTGGTCCACGTCAGCGCGCCCTGAGCGCTGGCGGCCAGCAGGTTCACGCCGGTCACGCCGGAACCGTCGCCGGTGAAGGTGCCGGAAACGTTGCCGCTCAGCGTGACGCCGCTCGCGCCGTTGGTGAGCACGCCGCCAGGCAGTTGGTTCAAGGCCAGCGGCCCGCTCAACCTGGCGGGATTGAGGCAGGTCAATCCCCCGCCGTCGCCAATGAAGGTGCCACCAAAAATATTGTCTCTGTTCGTGGCCATCGTCACCCCGGCAAAAAGGTTCGTGCCGGTGAACAGGTTGGTCCCGTTGAGCCGCGTGATATTGGCGGAAAGTTGCTCGTCGGAAACCGAGCCGATCAAATTCGTCGCGGTCGTCGCGGTGGCCGCGTTGCCCGCCAGCTCCGCCGTGATGGTTCCCGCCGCAAAGTTGCCGCTGGCGTCGCGTTTGACCAGCACCCCCGCCGTGTTCGCACTCGTCGCCGCGTTGGCCACGCTGGCCCCGCCGGCCACGCTGGCGGCGCTGGCCCCGCCAACACTCGTCACCACCGTGCTCCCTTGCGGGCCGGTCACGTCGCCGTTCAACGAACCGGTGAAATTGCCCGCCGTCCCCACGCTGCCGCTCAACTGGCTGGCCGGAATCGAGCCCGTTAACTGCGCCGCCGGCAGCGTGCCCAGAAGGTTGCTGGCCGTGTTCGCAAAAACAGCATAAGGCGCGGGCGTCAATGACTGGCGCGAACTCAACGTGATGAAATCAGCGGCGCCATTGGTCCGCACGCCCACCTCCAGCCAGCGGTCCGCGCCGAAAAACATGCCCGCGCCAAAATCCAGCGTGACGGTGAACAGACCGTTGCTCACGGCGGTCGCGGAGTTGGTGAGCCGGCTGCCCTGCATCCGCCCGGCGGTGGTGGCATCGTAAATGGCAAATCGCAAATCATAAGTCCCGCTGGCTGGGCCGCCGGCATCATTCAACCGCCCTTGATAGGTGAACGCCGTGCCTTGCGCAAAGGTGGTCGCGAGCTGAACGTCAAGAGTTGCGAACGCCAGCAGCAGCCCGCGGGCGAACAGGTGATTGGTTTTCATGGATTTTCGTTTAATTGGTTTTGATAAAACAGACGAAAAGAGGAGACGGAAAGGCGATGAGCCCGTTGACTTTGAAGCTCCCTGCTTCTCTGGCAAAGCGGCGCGGTTCTGAATCGCTAAGCGATGTACCCTTCAAGAGAAGCGCATTAGAACGACAAAGACAAACCCTGTCAACACCCATATTCCACAGATGAGCTTTACGCCAATCATAACAGGTACATTTATCCTTAGCAGGTTGGCACAACCTTCATGGTGAAAACCGCTTTTCAGGCGCTGACCGGCGCTGACCGGCGGTGCGTTCACCGGCCCCGCGCCGGTGGTGAGGGCGGATACCGGCAGGAAGTAAAGGTGATTTTGGCCTTTGGATTGTAGATAGGGTGCCAATAGAATTTTGTCGTTCACATCCCCAAAGAGCATCCGAGTGATCGGTCTGCGCATTGACAGCAAGGGCAAGTGCGTAATGCGTGATCCGTAAGGAAGCTGAATCCGCTTGCCTCCGGCGGATGGGACCGTTTCAATGCCGGAAACATGTCCGTAAAATCCAAGCGCATTTATGCGGTTTTGCTCGCCGGACTGGCGATGATTGCCGGTACGGCGGCATATCTGTTCTTTTCGTTCGCCCGGCCAGCCGGCAGCGGCCCGGCAGGGCCAGCCGTCCCCCGAGAAGCATTTTCTTCGATTTGGACCAGTCGGCAGGTCTTGTTTGTGGGGCTGGGCGATAGCGTCACTGCCGGATTTGGCGCGCGCAAAGGCTATTCCTATTTTGACCGGCTGGCAAAAATTCCGGCCGATGAAACCCCAAACCTGACCGGGATCTGCCTAGCGTCTGTATTCCCGAATTTTCAATTCACAAACCTGTCGGTTTCCGGCAGCACCTCCTCCGAGGTTTCCCAAAGACAGCTCAATTCGCTGCCCACAAACCCACCCTCGGTATTTGGCATCGTGGTTATGACGACTGGCGGCAACGACATCATCCACAATTACGGCCGCACGCCGCCGCGCGAGGAGGCCATGTTCGGCGCGTCCTTGGACGAAGCAAAACCTTGGGTGGAGAACTTTTCGCGACGGCTGGAATCCACGATCATACAAATCGAAAACCGCTTTCCCGGCGGCTGCGAAATCTTTCTGGCCAACATCTTTGATCCGACTGACGGCTGCGGCGATGCTCAGCGGGCCGGCCTGCCGGCGTGGAAGGATTCGATGGCCATTCTGGACGCTTACAACGCGGTCATTCGCCACACCGCAGAAAGTCATCCCCAGGCCCACGTCGTAAACATTCATCAGCCGTTTCTCGGCCACGGAATTCATTGCACTCAGTTTTGGCGCGCGCATTTTGACTGGCACGATCCGCATTATTGGTATTTTATCAATCTCGAAGATCCCAACGAGCGCGGCTACGATGTCATCCGCAGGCTGTTTCTGATTGAACTGGCAAAAGCCAAAGAGCGGATAAAGTAAGTTTCTGAGCGCCAAAGGCGCGTTTTCATACCAGCCCAGAGCAACGCCCTGGGGCTAACCACGCCAACGATGCATGTAATCATGCATGGGCAATCCCAATTTCACTTTTAGCCCGCTATGCGACATCGGCCTCAAAAAATGTGTTCGAGCTAATCCGGCCATTGTGACCGGTAGGTGTGTTGGTGGGAGGAGTGGGCTGGCACCCCTTCGTGGTGCGGGTCGTGTTCGCCCACTGATCCCGGGGTACCGCTCCTGTCTGCGCTGCGCTGCGACACGGCAAGGTGCTCAACCCCCGGCTGCTAGCTGCCATCCTTTCGGGTTGACGTGCGGAACCCTTCGGGTTGGTGCGCGGGCCGGCTTTCAACGACTCGCGGGCGAGCTGCCCGCGCTCCTAACGTTGCTGCGGGTCACAGACCGGCGCTCCGAAACAGTGCGTCCGGTTCAACCGCCTGAGCCTCGCGCCGCCACTGCCGATCGCCATACACACCGGCGGCGGAAGGGTCAAAGGGCTGGAACCCGATTGCAAAAGCGGGCGAATGCCGGGGCAGCGTTACGGCAGGCCAGTGGCCGACAAAATCGAGATTGGTCAAAATCGAACCGGAATCATGGCCGGCCTGTTGCCAGGCGGCGAGGTCGCCGCTGGGGAAGGGGCGCCCGGTCGTACCACAGGACACGAAGCAGTTGCTGCGGCTGGCAAATTGGATTTTATCCCACGGCCCGGTGAAAAACGGGGTGTTGGAACTGACGATGAGATTTCTTTCGAGGGTGAAGGAAAGATGATTTTCTACGCGCGTGGCTTGCATGGGCGGACCGGAACTGAAAGCGAAGAGGTTGTTCGCCAGGAGATTCGTGGCCCCGTAATGTTGATGAAAACCGCCGCCGCGAGGCGCGTTGACGCAGGTGCAGCGCCACACCAGATTGCTCTCGATCCGCCAGCCCGTGCTGCCCTCGTCGGGATAGATGCCCCAGCCGCCGTAGTCATGCGCGCGCACGTCATAAATGACGTTGCCAACGCACGCGCTCCCGGGACTGACGCCCAGCATGTAGATGCCGCCCATATCGCTCAACACGCCCTGGCCGATCTCATGTAGGCGATTGAAGCCGATGAAATTATTCGTGGCGAGACTGCGCCCGTAACCCCAGGTCCAGCCGACGGAAACGGCGGTGTAAAACGCGTCGCTGATGTCGTTGTGGGTGATGCGATTGTTCGCGGCTTGGCCGATCCAGATACCCACCGCGCTGGGATGAACCCGGCCGTAACCGCGAATGATGTTGTTGTCGGCGATGAGGCCGCCGGTTTGCTGCCGGGAATCCTCGCGGATGGCCGTTTCCCCGATGCGCAGGGCGCCGGCGCCGAGATCGGCCAGCAGGCAATGCTCGAGGCGGTCATCCTGGCAGCCTTGCCGGAACCAGATTCCATAATTTCCCGTATGCGCGATTTCAGACTGTTCAAAGGTCACGTCCCGGGCCTCGTCCACTTGTATCGCCGCGCCCATCCCCGCCGCCGCTTGCGTGGGCGGACAACCATCTGGCGGCATTTTGTATTCCGTGTGATGAAACCGGAGGCCGACGAAATGCAGGTGGTCGGCGCCGTGAATTTCAAGAAATCTTTCCCTGGCCGGCGCCACGAAATCGGTCTGGCCAATCCGCTCGCCGGGGAGCGGGCGGTAGCTCAAGTTGCCTTGCTGGTCCAAGAACCAGGTGCCCGGCGCCAGCGGCTGGATCATCGCGCAGTTGTCGAAGAAGAACCGGCTTTTGGCGTTCCACGGATTCCAAGGCTTCATGCGCTCGCCCACAACGGTGACGGTGCCTGCGGCGGCGTCCACCGAGGAAACTGGATACCGGCTGGTGTCCCAATTGTGAAAAACGAGGATTTGCGCGCCGCGAAATGCGGCCGGGTCGGTCGGCAGCGCAGCAACTTCGGACGCGGAAAGTTTGACGGTGAGGCGTGCCTTGCCATCAGGCAAGTCTTCCTGTTGGACACTTTCCAGGTTGAAGAAGCCTTCAATTGGCCAGCGGGCGCGGGTGGCCCGGCGGCCATGGACGTAAAGCTGCTCGAAAGGCCGGCTGGGGCGGGCGTGCCAGAGGCCGGCTGAATCCGCAGTGAAGCCGGTGATGCGTTGTCCGCCCGTAATGAGCGTTTTTTCCGCAGACTGCGTCCGCCAAGTCGCCGCTCCATCGCGGCCATCCAGCGTCAGGGGTTCCGTGAGCGCATATTCACCGGGTGAGAGCAAGATGGTGACGGATTCGTTGGCGTGTCCCTCGGCACGCCAGGCTCGAACGGCATCGCGTGCAACCTGGAGTGTGTTGGTTCCGGGTGTGGCGCGGAAAATCCTGGCGGACGGCGGGGTGACGATGGAGCCTTGCGCGGGGGAGGGAAAGGGCGACAAGAGCGTGATCAGAGCCACCAGCGGCGCTAGAGTGAAATTGCGATTATTCATGGTAATTGGGCGTTAACGGGAACACTTCAATTCAACCACAGATTGACACAGATGGACACAGATAAAAAAGCGTTGCCCGAAAACTGTAGCCGCCGACGTTAGGTGGTCGGCTGGACTAGCCCCAACGGTCCGCCTCCCCTCGTCCTCGTTCTCGTTCTCGAATTTTCCAGCTTTCGATTTCGAAGTGGAGGACGAGGAGGATTTAACCCGAACTCCGAAGTAGAGCGATAATTTTCGAGCCTCGCCGCCCTTTGAGATCAGATCATACCGCCTCCCATGGGCAGCCGGTCTTCCGGGGGAATCAACTTCGGCGACATACAAT
>Ga0316231_1001803_pt1 | contig 22367 bp, 18 predicted proteins | sample TBH18027metaG_FD_206002 | JGI IMG/M metagenome (GOLD analysis project Ga0316231, IMG submission 206002) | Freshwater microbial communities from Trout Bog Lake, Wisconsin, USA - TBH18027 | ecosystem: Environmental > Aquatic > Freshwater > Lake > Hypolimnion/Profundal zone | place: USA: Wisconsin... | reverse complement strand
GACATCCAGCCCGACATATCTCAAACTGTTCATCCGGGTGTTCCTTTCTTTTGCGCTTTGGTTGTCTGCTTCTCACAGCAACCGCAGCTTACTCGAAAGGGGCGCCCTTTTATAATGCGTGGCCCATATCCGCCTTCTTTTGGCGAATATGGGGATGCAGAAACGCTCACACTGAATGTCTTTGACCTTGCTTCCGAACTTCCCAGCGCAATTCTTGCCCGCATAGTAAGTGCCTTGGCCTGCTCTCGTTCACTAAGCACTCCTCTCGCTAGCAGTTGAATTTGCCCTTGATTCTGAGGTGTCATCCTGAACGAAGTGAAGGACCCCTACGCCACTCGACTCCCCCGTGCAACCCTAACCTTTCAACCCAGAATCGATTCACAATCTCAAGCTGAGACTGGTGGAGGTAGACGAAAGTGCACCGTTCGCAACTGAACTGTCAAAACCCAAGCTGTCTCACCCAAGGGGGTCACCCCAAACTGTGTCAAGCGAAAATTCTCGCCAATTCCTCCCAACCATCTGATTCCACACAAAATAGAGTTTTCTCCAAAGTGAGGGAATACCGCCGCGAATTTGCTATCCTGAAAGTAGAGCTGAATGTGGGATTTTCTTTCATTTAATTCTTTTGTTTTCAAATTTTTGCCGGGAAATATAGGAGGGTAGGCCGCCAACGAATCATCGCCAAGTAGCTCACCATCCGGAAACGGTTAAGCGAGCCTGCCTTCCCAACAAAAAGACTTATTAGGCAAAGCCGGGGCACCTTCCGTTCTTGAATCCAGCTTCTTGCGTTTCGCCGCACGCTCCCCTAGTCTTGGATTGCTCTGTTGCTCTTCCTCCGCAGCCTCCTCTGCCACATTAATTGTGCAATTTGCCATTGCTTGCGCCCGCTTAGGACTGCACGTAAACTTGTGCGTTTTGGAAAACTTTGCTTGTTCCTGCTACACACACGGTGCATATGTTGGGGTTTTGCACAGCGACATACAACAAATGGGGTTTTGACTCTTGACTCCCCCTTCGGACGCTCGGTAGAGTGGCAACAACTTGCGAGGCGGACCTCCCCGCCGAAAAGACTCGGGAGGGCTCGAATTTTCGGGTTACCAGCCACCACTCGCGCAGCGTACAAGGGCCGCTCCCAGCCGGGGCAAAGGGCCTCTTAGAGAATAGGAACCCAAGGCACTTTAGTGTCTGGGCGCGAGGAGTACACGTTGCTGAGACTGAAAAAACTTCAGATTCTGGGCTTTAAGTCCTTTTGCGATCGCACCGAGTTGAAGTTCCCCGGTAACGGTATCGCTGCCATCGTTGGACCCAACGGCTGCGGCAAGTCGAACATTTCCGATGCAATCAGCTGGGTATTGGGCGAGCAGAGCGTCAAGAGCCTGCGCGGTGCCCACATGACCGACGTAATTTTTGCCGGCACGCGCGAACGGAAACCCACCGGAATGGCCGAGGTCACGCTGCACCTGGTCGACCCAGAAGTGTATGAAGGCAGAATCGAAACCCCAATTATCGATATCCGTGACGAGATGCCGGATCAGGATTGGGACGAAGCTTCCCTGCGTGCGCAACGCGAACGGGAGGTCGATGATTACACCGAAGAGGTGCGTCCGGGCCAGACCGACGAAATTGAAGTAACCGCAGCCACCGCAGCCGCAAACGATCTTTCCGCCGCCACTCCTGGCTCTGCTCCCGCAGATGCCCAGGAGACCACTCCGTCGCGCTCTGAAGGCGATGGGGCTTCCTCTGTGTCTCCGGGGGCTACGGCTTCCGGAGACCAAGGTAGCTACGCGACCATGAGCAGCCCACAAGTCGTGCTCAAGATTCGCCGGCGAAAATTCAAGACTACTTTCAAAAAAGGGGAGATCGCCGTTACCCGCCGTCTCTTCCGAACCGGAGATAGCGAATATCTGCTCAACGGCAAGCTCTGCCGCCTTCGCGATATACAGGACATCTTCATGGGCACCGGCCTCGGACCGGAATCCTATGCACTGATCGAGCAGGGACGCATTGGACAGATACTCAGTTCGAAGCCAACCGACCGTCGCAACATCATCGAAGAGGCCGCCGGAATTACGAAGTTCAAGACGCGCAAGCGTCTCGCCGAAGCCCGGCTAGCCGACGCGAAGCAGAACCTTGCACGCATTAACGATATTTTCGACGAAGTAACCCGGCAGATGATTTCACTCAAGCGTCAAGCCGCAAAGGCCGAGCGCTTTGCCAAACTGCGCGACGAGATGCGTGAGCAGTTGCGTATCGTTTTGGCCAGCCGATTTACCGAACTCGAAACATTGGCGCGGCAGCTTGAAACCGAACTGGCACAACTCACGGAAGATCTCCACGTTCGCACCGAAGCGGTGCAGGCCATGGACTCGGAGCACGCGGAGCGCACCCAGCACGGCTACGCAATTGATACCGAAGCAAAGCAGACGCGCGAACGATTGAGCCAAGTCCATCTGGAGATGGAGCGCGCCACGGCGCGACGCCGCAACAACGAAGAGCGTTGTGCCGAACTCACGGCGCGGGCCGCTGCAGCCGAAGCCGAGGCGAGCAGCGCGAGCGGTCAGCTGCAGCGTCTTGAAGACGAACTCTCTGCCAACCAGGAAGTACTGGAAAGCGCTGCGGCCGATGTTGCCGGCGCGCAGCAGGAGCGCAACCAACGCCAGGCGGAGTCGCAGCAGGCTACCCAACGCCTGCTGGAGGTAGAACGCAACCAGGAACAACATCGCCACCAGATGCTCGAAGCGATGAACGCAGCCTCCGGCGTGCGCAATCGCATCACGCAAGCGGAGGAACGCATTGCCGCCTTGCAGCGCGAGACCGAACGCCTGCAACGGGAATTGAACTCCGCGAATCAGCAGGTAGAATCCTTTGGCGGACAGCGCGGAATGATCGGTCTCGAATTCGAATCGGCAACTGAGCTTTCGCGTTCTGTGGCCGCCCGCCTCGCTGAAGCGCGGGCGCAGATTGCAGAAAAACGTGCTGCCGAAATCGAAGCCAAGAAACAACTGGACGCGATGCGCTCTGAGTCCGCTACATTGCAGGGCAAGCGCGCTTCGCTCGAAGCGGTAATTAAGGAGCACGGCTTCTCAACGGAGTCTGTGCGCAAGCTGCTGCGCTCAGGACAGCTCACGGGATCAAACGCTCCGGTTGGTGTGCTCGCGGACTTCATCGACGTGGAAGACAAGTACGAAGGGGTTGTCGACGAGTTTCTGCGCGATGAGTTGAATTTTCTCGTTGTGAAATCGTGGGATGCGGCTAACGCAGGACTCAGCCTGCTGCGCAGTGACGTCGAGGGTCGCGCTACATTCCTCGTGCACCCTGACGATTCGCAGGCGAAGTTTAGTTTCGTCTTCGATGAAGCCATGCGCACCCATCTGCGCGAAGACCGGGTCATTCCTCTGAAGGATTGCATCCGCGTGCCAGAGAATTTTGGCACTTCGCTGGAAGTCATTCTGCCAAAAATCGGCAACGGCTACATTGTGCCAGACGCCGAAACCGGTCGGGCTCTGGCGCTTGAAAATCCAGATGCGTTTTATCTTTCTCTCTCCGGCGAATGCTTCCACAACGTCACCGTGGCAGGGGGAAAAAAGCTAGCGGAAGGCCCGCTCCAGATGAAGCGCGATCTCCGCGAGGTGCAGCGCCAGATAGAGGCTCTCGGACGGACCTTGGCCGTGCAGGAAAACTCGGTAGTTCAACTCGGCAGTGAGATCCAGGGTTTGACCCTGCTGCTGGACCAATTGGATGGCGAGCGCCGCGATTCCGAGCAGAAGGTTATGACCAGCAGCCACAGCCTGCGTCAGATCGAAAGCGAGACCGCGCGGGTACGCGATCGCATTGCTGGATTTGAGCGCGAATTGCTGCGTGTCGCCGGTGAGTGCCAGAGCCGCGAAGCTTTCATCGCGGAGCGTCGGCATGAACTGGAGCAACAGGAAGAAAAGCGACTGCAACTGGAGGCGCAGTTGAGCGCCGCACAGGAGCACGTCGCAGAGTTACGCTTGGCCCGTGATGCCGCCGCGCAGTCCGCGAGCGAAGTCATGGCCCGCGTCGCTGGACTGGAGGAGCGCCGTCGCGCTGCCGCCGCATCGCTGGCGCGAATCCAGTCCATGGTTTCCGAGGTCACTCAGCGGGTACATTCGCTGCACTCCCAACTGGAGGGCGCGGCGGCTGAGAAGGCCCAGCGCGAGCAGGAGAACGAGTTGCTCGCGTCCAAGCTCATCGACTGGCAGAGCGAGCGCGAGCAGGCGCAGGCACGCGAGCAAGAACTTGTGTTGGAAAGCGAGCAAGTGCGTGCTCGCCTTACCGAAATCGAACTCGAACTGAAAGCCGCTCGCGAGATTCTGGATGGCGTGAGGGATCGTCGTGGCGAACTGAGCGCGAGAGCAGCCAAGGTCGCCAGCGATACCGAACACCTCGTCGAGACTTGCATTCAGGAACTCGGCCAAAGTCGCGAAGAACTCCTTGCAGACGAAACCCTGGTACACCAGAGTGGCGACGAATTGGCTGCTACCGATGTGAGCTATCGTGAGATCAGGGCGCGTCTGGAAGGAATTGGGCCGGTGAACATGATGGCCCTAGAAGAATATAAGGAGACAACGCAGCGCCACGAATTCCTGGAGACTCAACGCAAGGATCTTCTGGATGCTATCGAGAACACCCAGAGCACCATCAAGGAGATCGAGGATATTTCGCGTGGCAAGTTCAACGAGGCATTCGCCATCATCAACGCGAACTTTACCACTACCTTTAAGAAGCTTTTTGGCGGCGGCGAAGCATGGATGAAGTTGACCGACGAGGAGAATTCCGCAGAGAGCGGGATCGACATTGTAGCTTCGCCTCCGGGCAAGAAAATGCAAAACGTCCTGCTGCTCTCAGGCGGTGAGAAGGCGATGACAGCCCTGTCTCTGCTGGTAGGAATCTTCCAGTTCGCACCTGCACCGTTCTGCATCCTCGACGAAGTGGATGCACCGCTGGACGATGCGAACGTGACACGCTTCGGCGAGCTGATGCGCGAGATGAGCATGGAAACTCAGTTCATCATCATCACTCACCACAAGAAGACCATGAGCATGTCTCCGGTGATGTACGGCGTCACGATGCAGGAGCCGGGTGTATCGCGAATTGTAAGCGTGCGCTTCGGAGCCGAGCACGAGCAACCACAGGCCGCCTCAGCCTGACGGTGTAACTCGCATGACGATGCGGCGCTATTGTTTTCCGGTGGCCCTGTCTCTCCTTGTCCGTGCACAATCGGCTCGGCAAGGGGAGGCATCCACCGATAGCCGCAATGGCTTTTGAAAAGCCACCATTTTCTTCAGTCTTGATAATGCTCCGGGAATGTGCTTGGAGCACGCATCTCGATTGCCCGAGTTTACGATCCCTCCTCTTACCGTAATGAATTGACCTAAATCCAATGTTTGTAAGGAGCTGCAGTTTCTTGTCTATTTTGTAGATTTCTATTTTGGTTGCTTTTGGAACTTCCATAAAAGTTGTTCTACATCACCGTTGACAAAATCATCTCACTGTTTAGAATCGTTCTTCGAATTGTTCGAACTGACCAGTGACTACGAAACCAAGCGACCCAATCCTTCTTCGGACCGACTTCACTGACATGGTGCTCCATGCCAGCGGAAAGGTTCGCGACGTGTACCGTGTAGACAGCGAGCGTTTGTTATTCGTTGCCACGGACCGGATCTCTGCCTTTGACTATGTTCTTGCATCCGGCATTCCGGAAAAAGGAAGAGTACTAACACAGCTTTCCCTTTTCTGGTTCGAGTTCCTCAAAGACCTCGTGCCTAACCACCTGGTGACTGCCGACGTCGATCAATATCCGGAAGCGCTGAAGAAATATGCGACTGAATTACGCGGACGATCGATGCTCGTGGTGAGAGCCAACATGTACCCGGTGGAGTGTGTTGTGCGTGGCTATCTTTCGGGTTCTGCCTGGAAGGAATACCAGCAGACCGGCGCGGTGTGCGGTATTGAACTGCCCAAGGGAATGCGCGAGAGCGACAAACTGCCTGAGCCAATCTTTACTCCGTCAACCAAGGCTGCAAGCGGACACGATGAGAATATTTCATTCCGCGAGATGGCGAAACACGTCGGCACCGCCGACAGTGAATCCCTGCGCAAGCTGAGTTTGAGTATCTACAAGAAGGCAGCCAACTACGCCATAACCAAGGGCATCATCATCGCCGACACTAAATTTGAATTCGGTCACACGGCGAATGGAGTTGTGCTCGCAGACGAAGTGCTGACCCCGGACTCTTCGCGTTTCTGGCCCTCGGACAGTTATGCCCCAGGCAAACCGCAGTCGAGCTACGACAAGCAGTACGTGCGAGACTACCTGGAAGAGATTCACTGGGAGAAGAAGCCACCCGCTCCTGCACTGCCCGAAAACGTGCAGTTGACTACAAGTGCAAAGTACGTCGAGGCCTATCGTCGCTTGACCGGGCACGAACTGCCTCGGGGTTAGCGAATGAACGGCCTTGACTGGCTCATCTTGGGAATTCTGGTGCTCTCGGTAATTCATGCCGTGGCCCAGGGCTTTGTATTCGAATTGTTCTCGCTGGCTGGTACCATATTCGGATACCTTCTTGCGGCTTGGGAATATCCGGTGGCAGCACGTTATCTTGCGCCTTATGTCAAGAACGACTTGGTTGCGGCCGGCGCTGGTTTTCTGCTGATTTTTCTTGCGGTTGTCATTTTGGCCGGTGTGGCAGGGCGCATTGCTCGATGGGCAACCACAAGCGTTGGCTTGCGCTGGTTCGATCGGTTGCTTGGTGCGGCTTTTGGATTTCTGCGGGGCGCACTCGTAGTCATGGTGATGGTGATGGCGATGGCCAGCTTTCTACCGTCTTCCGGCACCTTGGCAAAGTCCAGCTTGGCGCAGTACTTTTTGGTAGCGGGACGGGCGGCTGTGTATGCCGGTCCGGGTGAATTGAAACAGAAGTTTCGTGATGGTCTGAAGGTACTGGAGAAAGTACGCGGAGGTACCAGTCGAAAGGACCACCGTAACGTCGACCCGAACATATTTAATTCGTAAGTGATAGGGGGCTGCCACGGAGATAGCCTGGCATTCCTGAAGCAAATTGATTCAATTGAACCAGAAGAAGGAGAGGCCCTCGGTGAAGGACCAACTTGAGGCTCTTGTTGCGCAGATGTATCAGAGCGGAATTCTTTATTCAGAGGCAGTTCGCGAATTTAGAAAACGATTCATACTAACCGTGCTTGAGCAGAACAATGGCAATCAATGTAAAGCAGCAAAACAATTAGGTATGCATCGCAACACTCTTAGCCGGACACTCACGGAACTCGACCTTGACGTGCGCGCGGTACGTGCTGGAATAAGGCGTCCACCCAGTAGCGAAAAAGCCCTGGTGATGGAGAAGAAGATCGCGCGGTAGGCCCCTGATAGCTGTTTGGCCCAACGAGACTGAGTACGGGTCAAACTAGTTTGGAAGTGCAAACAGAATCATTCAACTCTGTTCGTAAAAAAGGACGGCTCATGGGCCGTCCTTTTCCAGCTACAGGCGTACCTGAATCACTGAGGTTTGCGAACGTGCGTACCCGCTGCCGGTTTCTTTGCCGGAGCTTCTGGCAATCCCTTCAGAACCTGTCCATCCGTAAAGGAAAGATTAAAGGCATCTCCCTCAGCGGTGTAGGAATTGGGAATCCCCTGGATTACTAACTGCGTGGCCGGCTTTGGAACACGGGCCGCTGCCAAAGGTTCCTTCAGTGTTAGGGTGAGGTCAGCTTTCTTCGCGTCGATGTCGTCGGCACTACCGGCCAGTTTCAGCGACTCGCGTCCGGTTTCCACCACCACAGCCACAAGTTGAACAGGTTTGCCCTTGATCGCATTCCACACCTGATCACTGGCTTCTTTGTTGCCACTGGTCAGAATGAATTGCCACTCGGCGAAGGAGAGCTTCTCCGGAGAGCTCTTCTTGAGCATATCGGCGGCTTGGTCCGCGGCCGAAGGCGCCGGCGGCACCGTGAAGCCCGCTGGAATTGTCGGAGCGGTCTTGGCGTTGGCAAGCAATTCATCAAAACCGTCCGGACCGCCGTGATAACGGACGTACTGATTCTTCGCATACGGGACCAATTGCGGAGCGGCCCCTGCAGCCTTGGCAATCCAGAACAGACCGTCAACCACCGGTGGCTTCGGGGATAGATATGCCAACGCCAGCAGATAGATACTGTTAATATCGTTCGGCTGCGCGTCGACCACTTCCCTTAGGTTCTTCTGTGCTGTGGGGTAGTCCTTGGCTTGAAGCGCTGCATGACCCACTGAACCCAGGTAGATTACGCGGAACGAACTCTTCATGGAATTCCACTGTTCGTCGCTGTAGCCATCCGGCTTGGCAGCAGTCTGAATAGCCTGCAGCCCCTTTGCACCAAGCTCACCGGCCTCTTTCAGCGCGGTGGCAGCATCCGGCCCGCCCTTTTGAGCCTGAGAGCGGTCTAAATAACTGAGCAGCGCGAGCGCGGTCAAGTTGTTCGGATTTACTTGAAGCAGGCGTTGTGCCGAAGCCTTGATCTGAGCCTCATTGTTCAGCGATTGATAAGTCTTGAGCAGAACCTCCAAACCGTCTTCCTTCATTACGCTGTTGGGATAGGTCTGGAGATAGCTCTCCATCATTTGGGCCTTCTGAGCCGGGTCTGTGGCGCTCACAGCGGCAACATAGGCGTTGTACTCGTTTGGGTCCTGGATCGTCTTCTTTTGCTGCGCACTCGAGGCGGCAGCTCCCGACGCAGGTTGTTGCTGACCCGCAGGGGCAGCCTGCGCTTGCGCTGCCACGCTGGCGGCAGCAAGCAACAACACAATTAGGGGCTTCTTCATTCTCTTGCTCCTTAAAAACTATGCGGAATCTGCGACTGAATCATCAACAGCAGGCTTGTGCATTGAGCACACGACTGCTCCTGGATACGATAGAAGGCGGTACTTGTATCTGCTAACTCGAAACTTTGCACTGAGAACGCGATTATAGGGACGCACAGGCTCTTAAGGCAAGCATCCTAACACGGGATATAGTCCGACCTCGGTTTGATGCGGGCAGTATGGTGCGAAGATGTCCCTTTCGGGGGAGAGTTGCGCTCTGATATTCGGTCGTCTCAAAATAGTTCTGCCCCGATACAGAAACCCTGACAAGTCCTTCGTGTTTACGTTCGCGCCGGTATGGAACAGCGTATAATTCCAGCCTTGGCCCCCGGCAAAGTTGCCAAATCTGGCCCCGAACGGTGACCCATGCAGAAGCAAGGAAACCAGTGGCAGCCAACGATTCTATGCATCGATGACGAGCCCGTTGGCCTGATGGTTCGCGCAAAACTGCTCGAAATGTCGGGCTTCAGCGTGATTACCGGGGTAGATGGACCGAGCGCAATGGACTTGTACCGAAAGAACGACGTTGATCTCGTGCTGCTGGATTACATGATGCCCCACATGCATGGTGGAGAGGTGGCCCGAGAGCTTCGCTCGATTGATCCGAGGACGCCGATCATCATACTTTCCGCTTATCTCACGCTGCCGGAAGACGTGACTGCATTCGCAGATCTCTGCCTTGTGAAGGGACTTCCACCGCCGGATCTGGTGGCGGCCATATGGCGTTTGCTGGAGAACAGGCAAGCAGAGGTTGCGAGTTGACTCCCAGGCGATTCCGAAGACTGCTCTGGCTTTCGTTGGCGGTGCCAGCGACGCTCGTATTGATAATGGCGTCGGTAGTTGCTTTCGAGGTCCGCCAACTTCGGCAAGCGTTGCAATGGGTCGACCACTCTGACACGGTGGTTGCCGAGACCCGGTCAACCATGCGCCAAATTGTTGATGCGGAGACAGGGTTGCGTGGGTACTTAATCACCGGACGGCAGGAGTTCCTCGAGCCATGGCGGGAGTCCTCGGCCACCCCTGCCCAGTTCGCCAAAATCGAAAAAATGGTCAGCGACAATCCGCCTCAGAAACAACGATTCATAGCAACTTACGAGAATTTTCAGCAGTGGCTGAACTATTCGAGAGAGATGATCCGCCTGCGCGACACGCACGGTGACTATATGGACTTCGAGCGCAATCTCGAAGGCAAGCGCTTGATGGACAGTATCCGTAATGGGGTAGCGACGGCAATCAATGTTGAGCAGGCGCTTCGCAACACGCGACTGGAGCGGGCCGCCCAACTGGATGCTGACTTTGACTTCTCACTGGTTGGACTCTCCCTGGCGCTGGCGACGACGCTCACACTCTTCAGCCGATTCCAATTACGCCACCTAGCCGAAGAATTCGATTCTGCACTACGCAGAGCTGAGGAAAAAGCGACCATGGAGCGCCAACGCAAGCGGTGGTTCTCGACCCTCCTGCGCAGTGTGGGCGATGCCGTGATTGCAACGAACTCCGAAGGACAGATCACGTTCATGAATCCAGCAGCCGAGGTCGCGACTGGCTGGAGCGAGGCGGAGGCCAAGACCCTGCTGCTCCAAGAAGTGTTTCGCATTGTCAACGCTGAAACCCGTGAGTCGGTCGAGAATCCGGTGGATAAGGTTCGTCGCCTCGAAACCGTGGTTGGGCTCGCGAATCACACAATTCTCATCCGAAAGGACGGCAGCGAAATCAACATCGACGACAGCGGCGCACCGATCCGGGATGTCGACGGGAAGATCATAGGAATCATCTTGGTATTCCGTGATATCACCAGTCAATACGAACTTGAGCGCGCCCTGCGAACCACGGAAAAACTGGCGCTGGCTGGAAGGATCACCGCCAGCGTCGCCCACGAAATCAACAACCCTTTGGACACAGTGGGTAATCTACTTCACCTTATTCAAAGCGACACGGACGAGACGCGCAGGAGTGAATATGCTGCGCTGGCATCGTTGGAATTGAAGCGAGTCAACCACGTGACGCGAAGCATGTTGAGCTTGTACCGCGAAGCCAGGTCGCCAGTCCCGGTTGATTTGAAAGATGTAGTAAACAGCGCGCTCACGCTGCTGGAGAGTCAGATTAGAAACAAGGAAGCTCAAGTCACCTGCAATTTGCCAACAAATTCTACGGTTGAGGGCTTCCCCGCTGAGTTGCGCCAGGTTTTCACAAATCTCCTCTATAACTCTCTGGACGCCATTTCGCAGGGCGGAACAATTCTGATCGAGTGCACCACCCCGGATACAGAAAAAGTGGTTTGCGTTGCCATCGCCGACAACGGCCACGGAATCGCCAAAGAGAACTTGCCTCGCCTCTTTCAGCCGCTGTTTACAACGAAAGGTCTGGATGGAACAGGACTGGGCTTATGGGTATGCAAGGGGATTATGGAAAAGCATGGTGGTTCAATCGAGGCAAAGAGTGGGGACACAACCGGGTCCGCGGGCGCGACGTTCACCATCATCCTACCTCGCCGATTTCCTGATCGTAGAATTACAAGCACCGCCGCTGAGGCCGCTTAGCGCTGCAACTCCGAAGGCCGCCCGTGAAGAAGGCGGCCTTCTTTGTATAGGACCCCTTACATTAGTCGCCGTAACTGCCGTCGCCTTCGAGCACGATCTTGCCTCTAAACATGCGATACAGGAAAACGAAATAGACCAAGGCAATGATCATGCCTACAACCCACCAGCGCAATCCGACCTGCAGCGCATAGCTGGCTGTGATTGAATTCGATATTGTCAGGCTGTACTGCGGATCAATGGCGGGAAGGATGACAGGATACAGCGAGTACACCGCGCCAACCAACATGAGCGCGAGATACAACCCGCCGGAAACGAAAGCCGCAACTTCGCGCCTTCCCTTCTGGAATACGAAAACTGCTACCAGGCTGGCAAATACCAGCACCGGGATTGCGTATCCGATCTTGAGCGCATTGTAGTTGGCAACGATGCCAGGGTGGATCGAAATCGTGGCCACCAGGCTAACCAACGTCAGCAACAATAGAACCGGCGTCAATGTTAACGAGATTTTGCGAGCCCGCTCATTCAGATCGCCGTCGGTCTTCACAACAATGTAGTTCGCGCCATGCACTGAGAGCGCAACCAGCGCTACCACTCCCGAGAGCACCGTATACCAGTCCAGAACGCCCGGATGCGCACCGACCTGCCAGTTGGTCCACAGCGGAAGGAAGAAATAATGATCCGCACCAAGAGGCAGTCCGCGAACCACGTTTCCCAGCGCCGCACCGTAAAAGACCGCCAGCAGAAGGCTGCCAATCGAAAAGATGCCGTCGAAAAAGCTCGCCCAAATACCGTCGTTGATATGCGTGCGGAATTCAATTCCAATTGCACGCAACATCAGCAACCACAGGACGATCATGAGCGGTAGATAGAAGCCGCTGAAGCTCGAAGCATAAAGCTGCGGAAAGACGAAGTAGAGCACGCCTCCGGTAGCCAGCAGCCACACTTCATTACCGTCCCACACCGGGCCAATCGAGCGGAGAATTTTTCTGCGCTCCGCGTCCGTGCGCCCCAGGAAAAGGTGAAGAGCGCCCGCGCCAATATCAAAGCCGTCCAGAATGACATACCCGGTCAACATCACTGAGATAATCGCAAACCAAAGGAATCCCATGTTATCTCCTCCCCGATATAGTGGCTTTTCCACCCAAGGAAATCACGCTCTCCGCGTGTTCTGGCCCATGCGCAATTTCGCGTTGCACCAGGAACAAAAAGAGGATTGCGAGCAAGGTGTACATCCCCAGGAAGCCCAGCATGGTGAACCAGACATTTGCCGCCGATACTGTCTTCGAGAACCCATCAATCGTGCGCATCAGTCCGTAGACAAGATAGGGCTGCCGGCCAATCTCCGCCGTCATCCACCCTGCGGTATTAGCGATGTAGGGCAGCGGGAAACTGAGCATAAGAACCCAGAGCAGCCACTTGGTTTCATACAGCTTTTTGCGCCAGAGCTGAATCCCCGAGATCAGCATTACGGCCATGAAGATGGTGCCCAACCCGACCATGATGTGGTAGGCGTAATAGAGCAGCGAGATGTTCGTCGGCCATTCCGATTCGGGGAACGAACTCAGGCCGCGCACCTTCGAATCCCAATCGCGGTTTACCAGCAAGCTCAGCCCTTTGGGCACAACCAGCGGATTGTCGATGCTCTTGGTTTCAACATTGGGCTGCCCAAGAATCACCAGGTCGGCTGTCTTGGTATCGAAGTGAGCTTCCATTGCGGCGAGAGTCGCCGGTTGATATTTCGCCATGTTGTGGCCCTGCCCATCGCCGGTTGGTCCAATCACCAGCAACGAGAACAGAATTCCGGAGACCACGCCGACCTGAAGGTAGATCTTGCCCTGCTCAACGTATTTCTCGCTGAGCACGTAGTAGGCTCCCACTGCCGCCATCACGAAAGCCCCGGTAACGGCCGCGCCCGCCATGTTGTGCGCGTACTGCCAAAGCGCCCAGGGATTCAGCAGCAGCCCCCAGAAACTACTCAAGGTGACGGACCCATCCGCGGTTACGCGGTAAGCCACCGGATGCTGCATCCAGGCGTCAGTAGCGATGATGAAGTACCCGGAGAGCCACGAACCAAAGAACACGGCCATGCCCGTCCACCAGTGGGCGATTTTGCTGAGCCGCTTCTCGCCAAAGAGGAAGAGACCGAGGAAGGCCGACTCAAGGAAGAAGGCGAAGGTCCCCTCCATCGCCAGCGTTTGTCCAATCACACCGCCGGCAAATTTGGAAAAGTGCGACCAGTTGGTTCCAAACTGGAACTCCATCGGAATGCCGGTCACTACTCCGAACACGAAGCTGATGCCGAAGATTTTTGCCCAGAAGCGGGCGGCTTGATGATACTTCTCATCGTTCTTCCACAGCCCAATGGTTTTCAGCGCCACAACTAACGGAGCCAGCCCCATGGTCAACTGCGGAAACAGGTAGTGGAACGTAACAGTGAATGCAAAATGTAGTCGATGTATCAATACGGCGGAGTCCATAGGCCACCCCACTCAAATTTTATTATTTTGATTTCGAGTTGCTACGCGCACTGCCCCACCTGGAGCAGAATTCGTTCGAACTGTAGGTTTTGCTTTCTTTGGTGACTGACGCAGCGATGAAGTTGGTTTCAATTGTCGTCTGCCGGTAAGTGGTGCGATGCTGTGCAGAGTACGACTGGGCTTCTGTTGGTGAATCATCTCCGCAAGCTTCGCCTCTTGCAAAACCGCCAGCATTGCGGACTGTGCCCGCAGCCAAACCTGGTGTGCCGGGCACGTGGTTTCGCGCTGACAGGCAAAGCCTGATGTGAGACAAATGTTTAAGGCAATCGGCCCATCGATGGCTTCCACAACATCCAGTAATGAAGCTTGCGCGCCGCGTGGGCGAAGAGAAAAGCCACCCACTACCCCTCGCCGGACCTGGATCAGCCCAGCACGTGCGAGCGACTGTAGGATCTTGGCAAGAAAACTTTCCGGCGCATCCGCCGCCTTGGCAAGCAACGTTTTCGAGACGAACGCTGCCTCAGGCTGGCTGGCTAGATGAATCATTACGCGAACGGCATAATCGGCGGCACGGGTCAGTTGCATATTGGCTCACGACAATCAGGACCGTTTTAGTCCTGATTCACGCTAACGACTTCATTTTCTCATTTCAGTGACGCAGCGCAAGCGCCTTTGTGATTTATCTCACGCCTCTCTGGTCAGCGCACGCCGCAGCCCGCCAATAATGCCTGCGCCACGCAATTCCCTGCCGAACACACGATTTACAGGAAATTACCCAGCGGTGAAATTCTAAGCACGGGTTTACACTGTTAAACGTGAATGCTGAAATAATTGCTATCGGTTCTGAACTCCTGACGCCCTACCGTCAGGACACCAATTCGCTGTTCCTCACCAAGCGTCTTAATCAACTCGGTGCCGAAGTCATCTTTAAGACGATCGTGGGTGACCGCCCGGAGCATCTGCTGCTTGCCTGTCAGATCGCGCTCTCCCGCGCCGATATTCTGATCCTGTCCGGTGGCCTTGGGCCGACCGAGGACGATCTCACGCGCGAGTGCGTCGCCCAGGCTCTTGGTGTTGAGTTGCGCCGCGACCATGATATGGTGACCGCCCTGTATACCCGAGCTGCTTCCATGCGCATGCGCATGGCTGAAAACAACGTCAAGCAGGCAGATTGCATAGCTGGTGCGGAGATACTCAAGAACTCCCGCGGAAGCGCCCCAGGACAGTGGCTTGACACTATCTACGAGGGCAAGCGGCGGATCTTGATCCTGTTGCCTGGCGTTCCTTTCGAGTTGGAGGGCCTGTTCAACGACTACTGCTTTGACAAGCTAAAGTTGGTAATGCCGGAAGAGCACCTGGCAACCTGCGAGCTGAAGATTGCGATGGTTGGCGAATCCACGGCAGACCTGCGCGCAGCAAAGATTTACAAGGAATTCCCTGATATTGAGACGACCATTCTCGCCAAAGCGGGCGAGGTGCAATTCCATCTCAAGGCACGGGGAGCAACGCAGGAAGTTGCTGAGCTGCGGGTTGAGAAGCTCGCTTCCCTGCTGGAAGACGAATTCGCCGACGAGCTTTTCTCCGCCGGTGGTGAGTCCCTTGAACAGATTGTAGGGTACTTTCTCGAAATGCGAGGCGCTACGTTATCGGTGGCCGAGAGTTGTACCTCAGGGCTGCTCGCCCAGCGCATCACACAGATCAGCGGCTCCTCGCGCTACTTCATGGGAGGAGCGCTCGTCTACTCCGATGGGTTGAAGCGAGAATTCTGTGGCGTGCCTCCGTTGCTGTTGGCGAGCGATGGAGCGGTGAGCCGTTCGGTAGCTGCTGCGCTTGCGGAAGGCATCCGTCAGCGTTGCAAAACCACCCTCGGCGTTGGCATCACGGGAATCGCGGGCCCCACCGGGGGCACAACCGAGAAGCCCGTCGGGCTCATGTATATCGCGCTTGCCGATGGCAAACACACGGAGGTCGTGGAGCGGATATTCCCCGGCGACCGTGAGCGAATTCGCTGGTACGGCACACAACTTGCCCTTGACATGCTGAGACGCAAACTCCGGTGACCGATGCGCCTCTTTGTTGCATTGGATATTGATCAGGCGATTCAGCTGCGGCTGGACGATTACATCCGCACCCTCCAGCCACGTCTGCCCGGAGTGCGTTTTGTTCGGAGCAGCAATTACCACGTCACGTTGAAGTTTCTCGGCGAACTTCCAACTTCGGAAGCTGTGCGGGAACGCCTTCGCACAGTTCACGCGGCGGCCATTGAGATCAACATAGGCGGGGTGGGATTCTTTCCGAATGCCCGGGCTCCCCGAGTCTTTTGGGCTGGAATCAATTCTCCAGCGCTGCTTGGACTTGCCCGCCAGGTCGATCAGGCATTGGAGTCGCTCGGATTTCCGCTGGAGCGTGAGTTTCATCCACATCTCACACTTGCGCGCAATGGGTCGGGCAGGCCACGTCCACTGCGTGGCGAGCGGCCAGCGGAGGCATTTGCACAGCTTTCTGCATTTGTGGCGGCTGCTCCGGCGCCAGAGTTCGGTACAATGACGGCGCGCCAATTCTTCTTATACGAAAGCAAGCTAGCGCCCAGCGGACCGAGCTATTCGAAACTCGAGACCTTTGAGCTCGCTTGCTGAGCACACTTGTATTTGGATGTGAGATGAACTATCAGACACTGATTGCCGTCGCTGCCTGCTCCTACCTTCTTGGCTCGATTCCCTTTGGATACATCTTGATGCGCGTCTTTCTGGGCGTTGACGTGCGTTCCATCGGGAGCGGAAATATTGGCGCGACCAACGTTGCCCGTACCGGAAGCAAACGTCTGGCTATCGCCACGCTGGTACTGGATGCGTTTAAGGGCTGGCTGCCGGTTTACCTGGTGCTTACGCTTCCGGGAATCCCCGCCTCTAACTCCGCGCAACTCAACACAGTTGCCGCCTTTGCTGCGCTGTTCGCCGTCGTCGGCCATATGTTTCCCGTATGGCTTGGCTTCAAAGGAGGCAAGGGTGTGGCCACGGGACTCGGCGTCTTTCTTGCGCTCACTCCCAAGGTCGTGCTGATCGCGGTGTTGGTTTTTGCGGTCATTGTGGCTCTCACCCGCTACGTTTCGCTCGGCTCGATTCTCGGCACCGCTGCAGTCCCTGCCGCATTGTGGTGGTTTGCGCGTGACTCGTTTCCACCTCTAGCGCTGGCTCTGTGCGCGACTGTCGCACTGCTTGTAATCATTCGTCATTACCAGAACATCGGGCGCCTGCTGGCTGGTACTGAGAGCCGCTTTGGCGCAAGAAAGGCATAATTCTTCATGGCACGAATCGCAGTGGTTGGGGCTGGAGCCTGGGGTACCGCGCTGTCTATCACGCTCGCACGCAAAGGAGCGCACCAGGTCAAACTGTGGGCTTACGAAAAAGAAGTGGTCGAATCCATCCGCACCACTCACGTCAACGAATTATTTCTGAGCGGCTGTCCTCTCCCTGAGAGTGTTGAAGCCACCCAGAGCCTGACCGATGCAATTGCGGGTGCGGAGATTGTTCTCAGCGTGATGCCTTCTCACCATGCGCGTCGCCTGTGGAGCCAGATGAAGCCGCTGCTGCATCCGGAAATGCTTTTGGTCTCAGCTACCAAGGGGATTGAAAACGATTCCCTGCTCCGCATGACCGAGGTCATCACGGACGTTCTCACCCATGGCGAAGGCAGCTTTCAGCCGCGTTTGTGTGCGATGAGCGGACCTACTTTTGCGCGCGAGGTAGCAAAGGGCTATCCCACGACTTTGAGCGTGGCTTCTGCACATCCCGACCTCTCCGCACGGGTTCAAGAGACATTTAGCGACGCCAACTTCCGCCTTTACCGCCACGACGATGTGATCGGATTGGAACTGGGTGGCTCCGTCAAAAACGTGATTGCCATTGCGGCGGGAGTGATCGACGGCATCGGCTTCGGTTTCAATACGGTCGCCGGACTCATTACACGGGGTCTCGCCGAGATGACCCGCCTATGCGTCGCCTGCGGAGGACGTCCAGAAACTATGTCGGGACTTGCGGGGATGGGAGATCTCGTCCTCACCTGCACCGGCAGCCTTTCCAGAAACCGCAGCCTAGGCGTAGAACTCGGCCGCGGTCGCAAGCTCCAAGAAATCATTGCCGGCATGCACGGCATGGTTGCAGAAGGCGTGCTGACCACGAAAGCGACCGTCGGATTGGCAAAATCCGTCGGGGTTGAGATGCCTATCATTGAACAGATGCACGCAATTCTGGAGCAAGGTAAAGCCCCAGCAGATGCCATTCGCGACCTGATGAATCGCCCGCTAACCCAGGAACGCGCACTCTATTGACTCTAGCGCGGGCGATGCTTGTCAGCTGCGCTCGTTATAATTGAAAGTGTAATGATTCAGACCCTGTTCGGAAGCCTCAACCAACCCGAGGAAAAGAAGTCATCGCTCTTTGAGCGCATGAAGCAGGCCGTCACGCGCACCCGTGAGAATCTCACGGAGCGCATTGAGGAGGTCGTCAGCTTCCGCAGGGAAATTGACGCCGGAACTCTCGACGATCTTGAAGCCACCCTGATCTCGGCTGATCTCGGCTCTGCCACCACGCGCGAGGTGCTGACCGCAATGCGCGAGAAAGTCGATCGCAAGCAGATCGGCGACACCTCCGAGCTCAAACGCGTCCTCAAGGATGAGTTGCTCGCCATTCTGAATCGCGCTGCCGAAAGCGCCCCGAAGGTAGTAGCAGCGCCTCCCGAGGTTATTCTCGTCGTCGGAGTAAATGGAGTAGGCAAAACCACGACCATCGGCAAACTGGCCCACACCCTTCGGGCACAAGGCAAAACCGTTCTGCTGGCCGCCGCTGACACGTTCCGTGCAGCCGCGATCGAGCAGCTTGAAATCTGGGGCGAGCGCACCGGTGCCGAAGTCATCAAGACGAAGCCCGGCGGCGATCCATCAGCCGTATTGTTTGACGCATTACAGGCGGCCAAGGCACGCAAAACCGACTATGTGATCGTGGATACCGCCGGACGCCTGCACAACAAACAAAACCTGATGGCCGAGCTCGAAAAAATGTACCGCACTGCTCAGCGTGTGATCCCCGGAGCTCCGCACGAGACTCTGTTGGTGATGGACGCCACTACCGGCCAGAACGGATTGCAGCAGGCCAAGGTCTTTACCGAGGCCGCCGGCGTTACTGGAATTGTGCTGGCCAAACTCGACGGAACCGCTAAGGGTGGCGTGGTGATCGCTATTTCGCGTGAAATGAATCTCCCCGTGCGCTACGTCGGCGTGGGCGAAAAACAATCGGACCTTATTCCATTCAACGCGGTCGACTTTGTCGACTCGCTGTTTACTTAAGCCATGGCTACCTCTGATGAGGTGTTTCTAAAACAGGCATTGGATTTGGCGGCTCGAGGCCAGGGCTTGGCTTCGCCAAATCCCATGGTTGGCGCTGTCATTGTGGATGACGGTGGGCGCGTCGTCGGTAGTGGAACGCATATTTTCTCGGGGTTGAAACACGCCGAGGTGCTGGCCATTGAGCAGGCTGGCCCATTGGCTCGCGGCAATACTCTCTACCTCAATCTCGAACCCTGCTCGCATACCGGGCGTACCGCTCCTTGCGCGGACGCTGTGATTGCCGCCGGAATCGCCCGCGTTGTCTGCTGCATGGAAGATCCCAATCCGTTGGTCGCAGGAAAAGGATTCGAAAGACTCCGCGCTGCGGGTATCGAAGTCGAGGTCGGGATTCTTGAAGCCGAGGCGAAACGGCTTAACGAGAGTTTTGCGCAATTCATTCGAACGGGCGTGCCCTTCGTAACCCTCAAGGCTGCCATGTCGCTCGACGGTAAGATTACTGGTCCAGTCGAGCGCAGTCTGCAACTGGTGGGCTCACCCGCTTCCTCCCCGGGGTCCTCAAACCCCAGCTACATAACCGGCGAAGCTTCGCGCCGCCGCGTTCATGAAATGCGTCATGCCTCCGATGCAATTCTGGTTGGCGTAGGCACCGTGATCGCCGACGATCCCCTGCTCACCGACCGTAGCGGACGTCCCCGCCGCCGTCCTCTGATGCGGGTAATTCTCGACTCTCGCCTACGTTTGCCGGTGAACTCGCGGGTTGTCGAAACTGCACAGGACGACCTTGTGGTCTTCTGTTCTTTTGCCGAAGAAAACAAGCGCAGGGCTTTGGAGGCGCGCGGGGTGAGGGTTTATCAGGTCGAGATCGAGACTGCAGTTCCCGGCAAGCAACTCCCGCACGACAAGCGTCCAGACCTCCATCATGTATTTGGAATGCTCGGGGCAGAGCAGATTACAAGCGTGCTTGTCGAAGGAGGCGCGGCCGTCAACTGGGCCTGCGTCCGCTCCCGCCTCGTCGATAAATTGGTGCTTTTCTATACGCCAAAAATCTTTGGCCCCGTAGGTGCCGTACCATGGCTCGAAGGACAAAATGCTTTGCCACCTGGCATCAGCCTGAGCGCTTCCAATATACAAATTGAGCGCTTCGGAGAGGACTTCGCCGTCGAAGCCTATCTGCGTGACCCATATCAACCACTTCGGCCACAGGGCTGAGAGGAGCTGACATCATGTTTACTGGAATTGTGGAAGAAGTCGGACGTATCGCACGCATTGATCAGAACGGAGAGAACCGCCGCATCGTGATCGAGGCAAAGAACGTAACCAAGGAATTGAAAACCGGAGACAGTTGCGCAGTCAGCGGGGTATGTCTTACCGCACTTGATATTACGCCCACTTCTTTCGCCGCCGATCTCGCGCCGGAAACATGGACGCGCACCTCTTTCTCGCGAATTCAGCCCGGAGCACAAGTCAATCTGGAGCTTCCGCTGGCCGCCCATGGACGCCTCGGTGGGCATATTGTGCAAGGTCACGTCGACGGCGTCGCGCGTCTCGAAGGCTTTGAGCGCATCGCCGATTCTGATGGCTTCTGGCTACACGTTCTGGTCACTGCCGAACTCGAAAAGTATCTTGTATTCAAGGGCTCCATCGCCATCGAAGGCATCAGCCTGACGATCGCGAAACTCGAAGGCCTACGCTGCTCTGCCGCTATCATTCCGCACACCGTTGAATGCACAAACCTGGGCAGCCTTAAACCCGGCGATCCTGTAAACATCGAAACCGATATCGTCGCAAAATATCTGGAAAAGTGGACTGCACGCGACAGCCGACCTCAGCTCAGTGCGTCTGGCTTGGTGGCAAAGGGTTTCTGAGTTCCGTCGCTATAGATTGGCGACAATCCCTGCGGGTAGGCAGACACCCCGGCGTCTGCCTACCTTTATTCCGATCGCAATTGACTCGGAGGAGTCTGCCCGTGCCGCCAATACTCCAGGTCCAGCGAGTCCAGGGCGAGGAACTCCTGCACAATTTCGAGCTTTGACTTTTCCATCTCCGCCGGAGTGCCAAAGAACACGACCTGCGCTTCGTGCAGGAACACAATTCGGTCGGCGATCTTTTTTGCCAAGGCCATATCGTGCGTCACTACGATGCTTGTCAGCTTCAACTGGAACTTCAGTTTCTTGATCAAACTCCCGAGCAGATGAGCCGTTAGCGGGTCAACCATCGTGGTCGGCTCGTCATACAGAATCGCCTCTGGCTGCGCGGCAAGAGCACGGGCGATAGCCACTGATCGCTTCATTCCGGTGGATAGGTCCGAGGGCAACTGGTCACGATATTCACCCACATTTACCATCTCAAGCAGACCGTCCACAATCTGGTATATCTGCGATTCGTTGAGGTCCCCTCGTTCGCGCAAGGGAAAAGCGACGTTCTCCCCCACGCTTAGGGAATCAAACAAAGCGCCATTCTGAAAGACCATCGTGACCTTCTTGCGAATCCGCTCCAATTCCTTTTCGGGATAATCAGTAATATCTTCGTGGGCTACCCAAACCCTGCCGCTGTCCGGTTTCAGGAAGCCCATAATGTGATGTAGCGAAACCGATTTCCCCACTCCGCTCCGCCCCAGGATGCAGACCGTTTCTGCGTCGTTCACACTGAAGCTCACGTCACGCAGTATCACCTTCTCTCCGAAGGCTTTACTTACGTGTTCAAACTCGATGTAGGGCCGATCCAAGTCGATGTCATGCATGGTGTTTCTCTGAGTGTAACGCGGACAGGCCTAGAATTCGACGCTTCTCCGCCTTTGCGAATCTCGCGGCACAGGGCCTAAGTCATCCAGCCGCGCTTTATATTTGAGCAGAACGCGTTTGCAATGCAAACAGTTTCCCTCGAACCCGGCATCAAAACAACAGGTACCCTCGCAAAGTCAGGAGGAGTCGAACTATGAGGCAAAATCTGAGTCGAAATTGGATTGTACTTCTAATCGCGGCAGTTGCACTCTTTACCGCTGCCTGCAACAAAGCGCAGCCCCGCACTGACGCACAAGTGGCAAGCGATATCCAAGCCAAGTTAAATGCCGACCAGGCAGTTCATAACAAGCAGATAGCCGTGCTGGCAGCGAACGGCGTCGTCACCCTTTCGGGCTC
>Ga0316231_1001802_pt1 | contig 22372 bp, 12 predicted proteins | sample TBH18027metaG_FD_206002 | JGI IMG/M metagenome (GOLD analysis project Ga0316231, IMG submission 206002) | Freshwater microbial communities from Trout Bog Lake, Wisconsin, USA - TBH18027 | ecosystem: Environmental > Aquatic > Freshwater > Lake > Hypolimnion/Profundal zone | place: USA: Wisconsin... | reverse complement strand
GTCTTCCAACATCGGCTTTGCCAAGATCGGCGCGGCCCTCGGCCCGTTGCGCCTCTATCAGTGCATGACTAATTTTGGCCTCGGCCAGCCCTCAGGCATTCCCTTCTTCGGCGCCACGCGGGGGCGGGTCATTGCTCCGACGAACAAGTCCATGACCGACCTCACCCGCGCCGCGTTCGGCCAGGGGATAAAAACCACCCAACTCCAATTGGCCATCGCCGTTTCGGTGATCGTGAATGAGGGGCGCTTGTTCCGCCCGTTGCTCGTCCGGCAAATCGAGTCGCCCGACGGGAAGATCCTGCGCAAATTCGAGCCCCAGTTTGTCCGCCAGGTCGTCAGTCCCGCCACGGCGCAGCAACTCCGGGAGGCCTTCAAGGCGGTCGTGGCCTCCGGCGGCACCGCCACAGCGGCCGCCTCCCCACAATACTCGTGCGGCGTCAAGACCGGCACCGCGCAGAAAGCCGATACCAACGGTTACATCGTCGGCGCCTACTACTCCTCCGTGATTGGGTTCATGCCGGCCGAGGCTCCTCGCCTGGTCATCGCGGTCGCCCTCGACGAGCCCAGGAATGGCTACTACGCTGGCACGGTGGTGGCACCCTGGTTCCGGGCGATCGCCGAGCAAAGCGCCGCCCTCCTCGGCATCCCACCCGACAAGGCCGTGGCCGCCCGCGCGGCTCGCGCGCGGTTCGAGGTCCGCCCCACTCCCTCCATCCACGCCGCTTCCACCTCCACCCCCAGATTATGAAACGCCCCGTGGTTATCCTCCTGCTGGCAGTAGGGCTGCTCACCGCCCTGGGTGCTCTGGCCCTCCTCAGTTCGTTCGGTGGGCAGCCCAAGATCGAGCGGTTGTATGCCCAACTGCTCTGGATTGCGACCGGGTTGGTCTGCCTGACCGGTGGCGCCTTTCTCCCCTGGGAGGTTCTGCGGCGTTGGTGGTTCCCTGAAGCATCCCTCCTCGTCGCCATCCTCCTGCTGGTGGCTGTCTATCTGCCTGGCGTCGGCGTCATGCACAACGGCGCCCGCCGCTGGCTCGCCTTCGGCCAGCCCTCTGAGTTTGCCAAACTCGCCATCGTGATTTTCCTGGCGGATTACGCTGCCCGGCGGCGCACCACCATGGGCCGCCGTTTCGAGGGCTTCCTCGCCCCTGGCTTCGTGGTCGCCCTGGTCACCGCCCTCATCTTCTTCGAGGAAGACTGGGGCACCGCTTGCCTGCTGGGCCTGGTTTCCTTTGCCATGCTGGCCCTCGCCGGCACCCATTGGTTCTATCTCGGATCAACCCTCGTTATCGCGGTCGAAGCCTTCCTCCTGCGGCTTCTCTCCAACCCCCTGCGGATGGACCGCGTGATGGCTTTCCTCGAACCCGAGCATTATCGCGACGGCACAGGCTGGCAAGCCTGGCAGGCCCTCCTGGCTCTGGGCCGCGGGGGATGGACCGGCGTGTTCTTTGGCGAGGGACTTCAAAAAAACGGGTTCGTCCCCGAGCAGCAGACCGATTTCGTCCTCTCACTGATCGGCGAGGAATTGGGGTTTATGGGCACCCTCCTGGTATTGGTGTTATTTGCCGCGATCTTCCTCTGCGGGATTCGGATTGCCTGGCGGGTCACCGACCCCTTCAGCCAATTCCTGGCCCTGGGCATCAGCCTGTTGATAGCCGCCCAAGCGCTCCTCAACATCGCCGTCGTCTCCAGCGCCCTCCCCAACAAGGGCATCGCCTTGCCCTTCGTTAGCTACGGCGGCTCCAGCCTCATCGGGATGTTAGTCGCCGTCGGTTTGCTGGTCGGCGTCGCCCGCCAAGCCGACCGTGCCAACGGCACGGCTTCCGTCCCGGCCTAAAGCGCCACCCGCTTCCTCAGCGTCCCGCGGCAGTGTTCGCTCCGTTTCCGCCAGCCACCGCTCAGGCCACTTTCGCGGCGGTCGTAGCATCCACCCCCGGGATACCCAGCGCGCTGAGCAGCGTGCCCCCGCGCGCGGTCCTGGCCTGCGCGGTGCTGTCCAGATGGTGCGCCGCCCACTCTTTGCCCGCGGCATCGCACGATACGGAAAAACGAATGTAAAGCTCGCTCTCACTGCCCTTGCCGTTCTCGAACTCGTGCATGCCATACGTTTTGAGGGTAACGAAAGTGACCGAGTCGATGTATTGAAACTTGGCCTTGGCTGTGCCGCCATAACGGTCGTAGGTTTCACGGAAGTGATCACACAGCCCCGCATGAGTATCACTGAACTCTTTCTGTCGCGACTGGATCTCCTTGGCAAAACCGGCGACGGCTCCCTTGAGAATGCCTCCACTGCGAGCGGTGACGATGTTGCCAAACGCCTGAATGCCTTGGCGCTGGGCGACCGGCGCACCCCGGATTTCAGCCACCCGCCTGGCACCCCGAATATCCTCGTTGGTATTGAGGTGCTTGGCGGCAAAGTCGTTAGTGTAACCCGCCTTGGCCTCGATGGACGAGATGGTGTGATAGTGGCGGCACGCCGCCCAAGGCCACGTTCCCATACCGATGCCAAAGCCTACGATGGCGCGGACGGCTTGGCGAACGTCCTCCAGCCAGTGCAGCGCCGGTTCGCTCTCGTCGCAGTCCCAAAGGGCCTCCGCCAGTGCCGCGGGGCTGCCGTAGGGATCGGCGTAATTGCCAGTGGGCACGAAGCGCAGCCGGAAACCTCTCGTCAGGTTGTTGGTGCGACTAAAGCTCTCGAACATTTGCACCAGCAGTTCGGTGTTCTTGTCGCCGCGGCTGAATTCGCCCTTGTTCTCATTGGCCCACGCAACGACGTCGCAAGGGCCGATCTCGTGGTGTTGCACCCTTACGGGCCCCGAGACTCCCGGCTGCAGGCCGTTTCGGGTACGGTTTGCCTGCGTTAGATAGGTTAGGAGATTCATGCGGTCTTGTGGATTGGGGCGAAGCCCAAGGGGCTCGCCGCTAGACGTTTAGCCCCGCCGCCCGCTCGTGATGAGCGCCGCGCGCGTGGGGAGAATTGCCTGCTCTGGCCGAACATTTTACACACTATCCGATCGCTGCCCCAACGTCAACCGCTTCTTTCAGCTTAAAGTGCGTGGTGTTGTTTCGTTGCTTGAGGGTCGTCCTGGGAGCGCGCGCTGCGGGTTTACCGGTAAACTGTGCAAGCGACGGTCGCCGAGGTTTCGGTGGGAAGAAGTTGTCAAGGATCTCCAAATCTGCTTGCCCGCGCGGCTTGGTACGGCATAATAGGTCGCAGATGGTTCGCGCCGATATAAGTTTTCAGTGAATCGCGGATGAGTCGTTTGCGTCACAATGGGTGATGGTTGTAGGGACGGTGGGTTCGTTGCGGGGCCAAACGGGTAGGCAACCGGGTGATGGAAACGGTTTCGGCGTTACAGCGATTTCATCGGAACTCGCTGTGAATCAATTAATTGTGCCAGAGTAGCTCAGGGGTAGAGCAGAGGACTCATAAGCCAGTTTCCATTCTTCATTTTCACCTTATTTTTCGCTGTTTTTTCACTTTGGCGTTGACATTTGCCAAATAGTTTGGCAAATTAGAACCAGATGAAAACTACGGCATCCAAAGGCAGCAAACACGGCCCCAAGGGCAAGGGTATCTTCCGCGTTATTGAGTTCGCCAACCCCAGCGGCGCCGCCGCCTTCCGCGTCACCGGCTGGACCATGGATGGCGAGCGTGTCCGCCAGAACTTCGCCACCCACGGCGAGGCCGCTACCCGGCTCCAGGAGCTCGAAATCCAAACCGCCAACCTCCAGAACGCCGCCCGCCCCATCATTACCCGGCTCACCCCCGAGCAGGCCGCCCAGGCCGAGGCCGCTTTCGCCCAGCTTGGCGACCGCCCCATGTCCCTCGCCATCCGCTATTTCATGGAGAACTACCGCGACCCCCTCAAGAAATCCACCGTCGCCGATGCCTTCGTCTCCTTCATTGCCGAGAAGAAATCCGCCAACAAGCGCCCCCTCACCATTCGCAACCTCGAAACCAAGTGCAGCGCCCTCAAAACCAACTACGGCCCTCGGCTCGTTAGCGACATCTCCGAAGACCAGGTCCGCGAACTGATCGACCAATCCGGCCGCGGCCCCACCACCCGCGACAACTACCGCCGCGCCCTCAACGGTTTCTTCGCCTGGGCCGAGGGCAAAGGCTTCACCCCCGCCAACCCCGTCGCCAAGATCGGCCCCATCGAAACCGACGAAGCCGAACCCGCCGTCCTCAGCCTCGATGAATGCTCCGCCCTCATGCGAGCCGCCCAGGCCCACAAAGACGGCAAGCTGGTGCCTTTCCTCGCCCTCGCCCTGTTCGCCGGCCTCCGGCCCGACCAGGAGCTACAGCGCATCACCTGGGATGACATCGACGCCGACTCCGAAACCATCACCGTTAGCGGCAAAGTCGCCAAGATGCGCGGCCGCCGCGTCATTGAAGCCGTCCGGCTCTCCCCCGTGGATGCCGCCGGCAAGGCCTCTCCCCTGCCCTCCAATCTCTTCCGGTGGCTCGCCCCGCACATCACCCGCCGCACGCCCATCAAAGGCACCAACTGGCGCCGGGACTTCGATGCCATCAAACGCGCCGCCGGCTTCGGCCCCAAATCCAAGAAGGCCGGCGCCCCCGCCCTCAAGCCCTGGGTGCAGGATTACCTCCGCCATACCGCGGTCAGCTATCACTTCGCCCTTTACGAGCACGAAGGCAAAACCGCCAAGTGGGCCGGCAACTCGCCCGACATCGTCCACCGGAAATACAAGGGCCTGGTCAAGGTCGCCGACGTGGCCAAGTTCTGGTCCATCGCCCCCGAGGCCCCGGCCAACGTCGTCCAACTCCAAACTGAAAAGGCCGCCTGAGACAACTCCCAACAACGCAGCCCCAATCACCCACAAGCCAGCCCCTTCCGCCGCTACCCAGCCCAAGGGGCCGCCCCCCTTTTCGCTTGTCTTGCACCGTCATGCGCCTAGCATTCCCCCTGTGAACCAGTGATGACACAATGAACATTTTCGATTTCAGAAACCAGTTGGTATCTGAATATGCGCAATATGTCCGCAGCTTCATCCGCATAGGCAACAAGACCATCGAAACCAAGGTTGACCAGTTCCTTGACCAGGGCGCCTTCTGGCCCGAGCCGCTCATCCAACTAAACCCGTCCTTCGAGCTCGGCGCGACCATTCAAAAGCTCGTTGATGAACAGGTTCTCCACCCCGAATGCGCCAAAATCTTCCGCAAGGACAAAGCCCCAGGCTTTTCCGGCCACCCCATGCAGCTTCACCTGCACCAGGAACAGGCCGTGCGCGAATCCGGCTCAGACCAGAACTACGTCCTCACGACCGGCACCGGTTCGGGCAAGAGCCTCGCCTACATAGTTCCCATCGTTAACCACGTTCTCCGCCGCGGCACCGGCAAGGGTATTCAAGCCATCATCGTTTACCCGATGAACGCGCTGGCCAACAGCCAGGAAGGCGAACTCCGCAAGTTCCTTGAATTCGACTACCCGGAAGGCAAATCCCCCGTCACCTTCCGCAGCTACACCGGCCAACGCACCGACCAGGAGGAGACGGACATCCTCAACACGCCGCCGGATATCCTGCTGACCAACTACGTCATGCTGGAGCTGATCCTGACCCGCCCCAACGAAGACAAACTCATCCGCGCCGCCCAAAACCTCGAATTCATCGTCCTTGACGAAATGCACACCTACCGGGGCCGCCAGGGCGCCGATGTCGCGTTGCTGCTCCGGCGCGTCCGCGAACTGGTTGGCAACCCCAAGCTCCGTTGCGTCGGCACTTCCGCCACGCTCGCCGGTCCAGGGACCTGGGCGCAGCAACGCATCGAAGTTTCCAAGCTCGCCACCCAGCTTTTTGGCTCACCCGTCTCGCCCGAAAGCGTGATTGGCGAAACACTCCGCCGCGCGACGGCCCAGATTGACGACCAGGACCCCACCCACGTCGGCCGCATAAAAGCCGCCTTGCTCGCCGGACCATCTCGCCCGCTCGCCACCTACAACGATTTCACAAACGATCCGGTTGCCGGCTGGATCGAAGCCACCTTCGGGGTCAAGCCGGAAGCCGAATCCCCCCGCCTTATCCGCTCCAAACCCCTCCCGCTGCGCGGCGACAACGGCGCGGCCCGCCGCCTCTCCCAACTCACGGACACACCCCAACCGCTCTGCGAACAGATCATCGCCCAAACGCTCTTGCGCGGCGCGACCGACATCCGCGACCCCGAGACGAACTTCCCAATGTTCCCCTTCCGGTTGCACCAGTTCATCAGCCGGGGCGACACCCTCTACAGCACCGTCGAAGCGCTGGCAGACCGCTATATGACCATTTACGGCCAGCGGTTTAGCCCGACCGACAAGAGCAAAATCCTTCTGCCGCTCTGCTTCTGCCGCGAATGCGGCCAGGACTATTTCAGCGTTTTTTCCACCAGCGACCCGGAGACCGGCGCAACCGTTTTTCTGCCACGCGAAGCCCACGACCGAGCCCACCAGCCCGGTCAGGCCCCCGGCTTCCTCTTTGTAAGCGAGGATAAGCCCTGGCCGAGCCCCAACGAAACCGACGCCATTCTCTCCCGCCTGCCCCCCGACTGGATCCAGGAGAGCAACGGCAAACGCAAGGTGGACCCCAAGCGCGCCGACCGCCAGCCCGTCCGCCACACCGTCCGCCCCGACGGCAGGGCCGGCCCGGAGGGCATCCCCGCCGCCTTTGTCCCGGCCCCATTTCTCTTCTGCCTCAACTGCGGAATCAGCCACAACCCCCGCCAGCGCTCCGACTTCCCGAAAGTCGGCACGCTCGGTTCCGAAGGCCGGAGCACCGCCACCACCGTCTTGGCAACCTCGACCGTAGCCGCGCTCCGCCGCGAGACCACGCTCGACCCCACCGCGAGGAAACTTCTCAGCTTCACCGACAACCGCCAGGACGCATCCCTCCAGGCTGGGCACCTGAACGACTTCGTTGAAGTCGGCTTGCTGCGCGGCGCGATCTACAAAGCCGCCCTCCAGGCCGGCGCGGATGGCTTGCGCGACGCATCCATCAGTCAGCAGGTCACCGAGGCCCTCAGTCTCGAAAAGTCCGCCTACGCCGCCGATCCCGAAGTTAAATACGAAGCCGCCAAGCGCGTCAGCCAGGCGCTCCGCGATGTTATCGGCTACCGGATTTACCGCGACCTGCGCCGCGGCTGGCGCATCAGCGCGCCCAACCTCGAACAGTGCGGACTGCTCGAAATCGAATACGCCTCCTTGTCCGAAATGTGCGCCGACCAGGAAATCTGGCAGAAGCGCCAACCGCACCTTGCCACGGTCAAGCCACAGACCCGCGAACTGATTTGCCGCACCCTTCTGGACTACATCCGCCGCGAGCTCTGCATCGAAGTCAATTACCTCGAATTCCAGTTCCAGGACCAACTCAAGCGCCGCAGTGCCTCCGACCTCAAAGAACCCTGGTCCCTTGACGAGGCCGAAACCCTCACAACGTCCAGCATCGCCTTTCCTTGCTCCGAAGGCGAGAGCGACAGCCGCAACGATGCCTTCTTTGTTTCCCCCAAAGGCGGCTTTGGGCACTTCCTCAAGTCCCGCAACGCCTTCCCTGACGGCGCGCCCCAGACCACCAGCGAGGCCGCCGACATCATCCGCGATCTCTTTGACGTGCTCCGCATCGCCGGCATCGTCAAAGAAATCGTCGCCAAGGACCAGGGGGCCCCGGTTCCCGGCTACCAAATAAACGCCGGCAGTCTTATCTGGCGCGCCGGTGAGGGCAAAAAAGCCTACCACGACCGCATCCGCACGCCTACCCAGTCCGCCGAGGGCAGCCCCGTCAACCCCTTCTTTGTGCAGTTCTACCGCTCCAAAGTCGCCAATCTCCACAACCTGCCCGCCCGCGAGCACACCGCCCAGGTCCCCACGGAAAAACGCAAGGAACGCGAGGAGCAATTCCGCGCCGCCAAACTCCCCATCCTGTTCTGCTCATCCACGATGGAGCTTGGCATTGACATCCGGGACTTAAACTCCGTCAACATGCGCAACGTGCCGCCCACCCCGGCCAACTACGCCCAGCGCAGTGGCCGTGCCGGGCGCAGTGGCCAGCCCGCTTTTGTCTTCACCTACTGCTCCGCCGGCAGCCCGCACGACCAATACTTTTTCAAACACCCCGGCCTAATGGTCTCCGGCGCTGTCACTACTCCGCGCATTGACATCACCAACGAAGACCTTTTGCGCGCCCACATTCACGCCATTTGGCTCCGCGAGGCGGGCCTCGATCTCCGCAACACCCCGGCGGACCTGCTGGTCCTCACCACCAACCCGCCCTCGCTCGACCTCACGCCCGAAGTTCAGGACTGCCTGAACAACCAGGCCGCCCTCGAATCCACCCGCACCCGCGCCCGCCGCATCCTCGACGGGATGGCTGGCGAGCTCGCCAAAGCGCCGTGGTACGCCGACGGCTGGCTTGAGGAAGTGATTCGCGGCATCAAACAAAGCTTCGAGCAAGCCTTTGAACGCTGGCGCTATCTTTACCGCACCGCCCGCAAGCAGGCCGACGACCAGCACCGGCTCGCCCTCGACAATTCCATCACCCAGCAGCAGCGCGACGCCGCCGAGCGGCTCCGCCGCGAGGCCCTCACCCAACTAACGCTCCTCACCGACAAGAAGGCGAACGCCCAATCCGATTTTTACAGCTACCGCTATTTTGCCAGCGAAGGCTTCCTGCCCGGCTACAATTTCCCGCGCCTGCCCCTTTCCGCGTTCATCCCCGGCCGCCGCACCCGCGAGCACAACGACGAGTTCATCTCGCGCCCCCGCTTTCTCGCCATTTCGGAATTCGGGCCGGGCGCCCTCATCTACCACGAAGGCGCGCGTTACCAGGTCACCCGCGTCATGATGCCAGTTGGCGACGACAAAGACCCCGTCACGACCAGCTTGAAACTCTGCGCCCAATGCGGCTACCTCCATCCCTACGGCGGCAACGGCCCCAAGAACGGACCGACCAACGGCACCAGCAACGGCCCCAACAACTGCGACCGTTGCAACGCCGAACTAACCGAGGCGCCGCTCACCAGCATGTTTCGGATGCAGAACGTTATCACCCGCCGCCGCCAGCGCATCAGTTGCGACGAAGAAGAACGCCTGCGGCTCGGGTACGACATCCGCACCGCCATCCGCTTCGCCGAACGCCAAAGCCGCCCTCTTTTCATCAGCACGACCCTGCGCGACGGCGAGACCACCCTCGCCAAACTCTCCTACGGCGACGCCGCCACCATCTGGCGAATCAATCTTGGTTGGTCCCGCCGCCAGAACAAAAACGAAAAGGGCTTCTGGCTCGACTTGGAGCGCCGCCAATGGACCCGCAGTTCCATTGACCCGGACGACGATCAGGACGAAGGCAAGCCGCCGCGCCTCGTCCAACGCGTCATTCCCTACGTCCAGGACCGGCGCAACAGCCTCCTCTTTGAACCAGCCGGCGGCCTCTCGCTCGCCCAAATGGCTTCGCTCGAATACGCCCTAAAGCGTGCCATCCAAATCCACTACCAACTTGAAGACGCCGAACTCGCATCCGAGTCCTTGCCCGATGCCAGCACCCGGCGCATGACCCTTTTCTACGAAGCCGCCGAGGGCGGCGCTGGCGTCTTGCGCCACTTGGTTTCCGACCGCTCCGCGCTCGCCAAGGTCGCCAGCCGGGCGCTTGAGCTTCTCCACTTCAACCCCGCCGACGGCGCCGACAAGGGCAAAGCCGACCACGCCGCCGAGCGCTGCCAGGCCGCCTGCTACGACTGCCTGTTTAGCTACTACAACCAGCGCGACCACATCATCTTGGACCGTCACACCGTCAAAGATTACCTGATGCAACTCAGTCGTTGCACCGCCGAGCCTTCCCCCGTCGAAACCCCCCGCCCCATCCACCTGGAGAACCTCGACCAACTTTGCGAGTCCACCCTGGAGCGCGACTTCCTCGCGTTCCTCGAACACAACGACCTCGCGCTCCCCAGCAACGGCCAAAAACGATTTCCGCAGTATAACACCCGCCCAGACTTTGCCTATCTCGGGGCCAACCCAGCTTTCGTTTACGTGGACGGCCCACCCCACGACCACCCCGAACGCCAGCAGCGCGACGTGCAGCAAACCGCCGACCTGCACGCCGCCGGCATCACCGTTCTTCGGTTCCACCACCAGGACGACTGGCTCGCCATCGTCCGCCAACATCCCTCCATTTTCGGCACGCCCAAATGAACTTCGCCGCCGGCACCCTCATCAAAGCCCGCGAGCGGGAATGGGTTGTCCTTCCCGAATCCCAACCCGATTTCCTCGTTGTCAAACCGCTCGGCGGTACCGCTGACGAAATCGCCGGCATCAGCACCGCCCTCGAGAAGGTTGAGCCTGCCACCTTTGCGCCGCCCGGCCCGCCCGACCTGGGCGACTTCTTTTCCTGCCGCCTGCTCCGCGACGCCAGCCAGCTTGGATTCCGCTCCAGCGCCGGCCCATTTCGATCCTTTGGCCGCCTCGCGGTCCAGCCCCGCCCTTACCAGCTTGTCCCGCTCCTCATGGCCCTCAAGCTCGACCCCGTCCGCCTGCTCATCGCCGACGATGTCGGCATCGGCAAAACCATCGAAGCCGCCCTCATCGCCCGCGAGTTGCTCGACCGTGCCGAAATCACTCGCCTCTGCGTCCTCTGCCCGCCCCCCCTTGCCGAACAGTGGCAGGCCGAGCTTTCCTCCAAATTCAACCTCGACGCCAAGCTTGTTCTTTCCAGCACCGTCCGCTCGTTGGAACGTAACCTGCCCCAAAACCAATCCCTCTTTGAAGTCTATCCCCACGTCATTGTCTCTACCGACTTCATCAAATCCGATTCGCGCTACCGCGATTTCCTGCGCGCCTGCCCCGACTTCGTCATCGTTGACGAGGCCCACACCTGCGCCGATCCGCAACAGCGCGGCGCGGCCCATCAGCGCTGGCGTCTCCTTTCCAAGCTCGCCGAAAGCCAAACCCGTCACCTTGTCCTTGTCACCGCCACGCCCCACAGCGGCAACGAAGACGCCTTCCGCGCCCTGCTCACCATTCTCAACCCGGAGTTCCAATATCTGCCCGCCGACCTCTCCGGCCCAGACCACGCCCACCACCGCCGCCGCGTTGCCGCCCACCTCGTGCAGCGCCGCCGCGAGGACATCAAACACTACCTGGGTGCCGACACCCCATTCCCTGGCCGCGAGGATAAAGAGGACAACTACACCCTGAGCCCACCCTACAAGGCACTGTTCGCCAGGGTTCTCGATTACGCCCGCGAATCCGTGGCCGACACGACCGGCGGCGCCCTCCACCAGCGCGTCCGCTGGTGGTCCGCCCTATCCCTGCTTCGCGCTATGGCCAGCAGCCCAGCCGCCGCCGCCGCCACCTTGCGCGAGCGCTCCACCACCGCCGAAGCCACCGACACCAACTCCGCCGACCAACTCGGCCGCCAAGCCGTCCTTGACCAGGCCGCCGAAGCCGGCGACCAGGTGACGGACATCACTGCCGGCGCGGACCCGGAAGCAGCCGAAGGCGACAACCCCAACCGCCGCCGGCTCCGTGACTTCGCTCGCGAAGCCGACGCCCTCTGCGGCCACCACGACGCCAAGCTCATCAAGCTTGTCCGCCTCGTCAGAGAATTGCTCGACGACGGCTTCCGCCCCGTCATCTTCTGCCGCTTTATCCCCACCGCCGACTACGTCGCCGATGAACTCCGCAAACGCCTCGGCAACGCCGTCGAAGTCGCCAGCCTCACCAGCCAACTCCCGCCCGCCGAACGCATGGCCCGCATCGAAGCCCTCCCCGCCGACCATGACAGCCTGCGCCTGCTCGTCTGCACCGACTGCCTCAGCGAGGGCATCAACCTCCAGGAGAAATTCGACGCCGTTGTCCATTACGACCTCTCTTGGAACCCAACCCGCCACGAGCAGCGAGACGGCCGCGTGGATCGCTACAACCAAAAGAGCAAGAAAGTCCGCATCCTCACCTATTACGGCCTCGACAACCAGATTGACGGCATTGTCCTCGAAATCTTGCTCCAAAAACACCGCACCATTCGCAACGCCCTCGGCATTTCCGTCCCCGTGCCCGTGGACACCGACAAGGTCGTCGAAGCCATCTTCGAGGGCCTGTTGCTCCGCGGTCGCAACGTTGAAGAAGACCAGAACCAAATGGTCCTCTTCGAGGACTACTTCAAACCTCTCAAGAAACAACTGCACGAGCAGTGGGAAGCCGCCAAGGACCGCGAAAGCCGCTCCCGCAGCATGTTCAAGCAGGAATCAATAGACTTCCGCGAAGTCGCCCGGGAGCTTGACGCCGCCAATTCCGCCATTGGCTCCCCCGCTGAATTGGAATATTTCTTCACTTCCACCCTCCAGGCGGCCAACGCCATCGTCAGCAAAAACGGCGCGATCGAGGTGGACCTCGCCGGGACCCAGCCCGCCGTCCGCGAGGCCGTCGGCCAGGCCAAACGCTTGCGCGTCTCCTTCCAGCCAACCTACGACCGCAAGGCCCTCGCCCTTCACCGTACGCACCCGATTGTTGAAGGTCTCGCCTCTTGGCTTCTAAACACCGCCCTCGACCCCACCCTCGAAGGCTTCGCCCGCCGCGCCGGCGTCATTCGCACCCAGGCCGTAACCACCCGCACCGTCCTGCTCCTCCTGCGCTTGCGCTACCACATCATCACCACCCTGCCCAACGAAGAGCGCAGCCTGCTCGCCGAAGATTCCCTCCTCGCCTCCTTCACCGGCCAGCCGCAGAACCCGGCCTGGTCCACCAATGGCGACGCCGAAACCCTCCTCAGAGCGGCTTCGCGCGCCAACGTGCCCCCGGACGTGCAGCGCACCAATCTAACCCTCGTCACCGAGCACATTGACAACCTGCGCCCGGCACTCGCCAAACTCGCGAAACAACGCGCCGAGGAACTTCTCGCCGCCCATCGCCGCGTTCGCACCGCCGCCGGCGCCAAAGGCGCCTACCGCATCGAGGACAATCCGCCGGACATTCTCGGCCTCTACATCTTTCTCCCCGTGGCCACGCTGTAGCCACCCCCACGCCCCAGCCAATGCGAGCTACTCAGCGCAACTTCATTTCCATCACCTCCGAGGGCGGCCTGCTTCCCACGGATTTCTTGCAGGCACTCGTCGGTCCCAAGCCCACCGCCGACGGGCTCGCGCCGACCGCCTACCACCTTGCCGAAGGCGAAAAACTTAACGAAGCCGTCACCCGCAGTTGGAGCCGCCTCAAAGGCTGTTGGGACAACTTCAAAAAAACCACCGCCGGCAAAGCCGCCCCAGAATCCACCACCACCGAAACCCGCGACCGCTGGCTGCTCCCTATCTTTCAGGAACTCGGCTTTGGCCGCCTGAAAACCACCACCGCCATCGACATCGAAGGCAAGTCCTACCCGCTCACCCATCGCTGGGAGAATGTCCCCATCCACCTTGTCGGCTCGACCGTGGCCCTCGACACCCGCACCGCCCGCGTTGCCGGTGCGGCCACCGCCAGCCCCCATTCCATGGTCCAACAACTCCTCAACCGCCGCGAGGACTTCCTTTGGGCCATTCTCTCCAATGGAGAAACCCTCCGCCTGCTCCGGGATAACATCGCCCTCACGCGCCAGTCTTTTGTCGACTTTGACCTCAAGGCCATGTTCGACGGCGACCTCTACGCCGACTTCTTCCTGTTCTGGCTCCTCTGCCACCACTCCCGTTTCGAGGGAGACCCCCCCGAAACGTGCTGGCTGGAAAAATGGACGAAAGCCGCCGCGCAAAAAGGCCGCCGCGCCCTGGAGGACATGCGCCCCAATGTCGCGAAAGCCATTGCCGCGCTCGGCCAGGGCCTTATCAGCCACCGCAAAAACCAACCGCTTCGCGACAAACTCCATTCTGGCCAACTCGGCCGCCAGAGCCTTTACGAGCAAATCCTCCGGGTCGTTTACCGGATGCTCTTCATCATCACCGCCGAAGACCGCGAACTCCTGCTGCGCCCCGACGGCACCGCCGACGCCATCACCCGCTACCAGCGTTTTTACTCGCTCTCCCGACTTCGCGAACTGCCACCCTACCGCTCCGGCACCCCTCACGAGGATCTCTGGATCGCCTTCCGCCTGGTGGCGGACAAACTCGGCTCCGACGAAGGCTGCCCCGAGATCGCGTTGCCCGCACTCGGCAGTTTCCTCTGGTCGAAGCAGGCCACCCCCGAGCTTGACGCCGCCACTCTTGACAACCAGCACTTCCTTGAAGCCTTCCGCGACATTGCTTTCGTCCAGGATGGCGGCGTCCGCCGCATGGTGGATTACAAGAATCTAGGCCGCGAGGAACTCGGCGCGGTGTACGAGAGCCTATTGGAACTCCACCCCGAAGTGAACCCGGCCGCCGGCACGTTCGAGCTAAAGTCCTTCGCCGGAAACGCCCGCAAAACCACCGGCAGCTACTACACCGACGACAGCCTCGTTCATTGCCTGCTCGACTCCGCTCTCGACCCCGTGCTGCGCGAGCACGAGCGCGACTTCGCCAAAATCGGGTTCAAATCCGCCGAGGAAGCCATTCTCGCGATCAAAGTCGGTGACAAGGCCGTCGGCTCGGGCCATTTCCTGATTTCCGCTGCTCACCGCATCGCCCGCCGCCTCGCCGCTGTCCGCACCGGCGAGGAAGAGCCTTCCCCCCGAGCCCTGCGCACAGCAATCCGCGACGTGATAGGCCATTGCCTCTACGGCGTGGACATCAACCCGATGGCTGTCGAACTCTGCAAATTCAATCTCTGGCTCGAAGCCCTCGAGCCCGGCAAGCCCCTCACATTCCTGGACCACCACATCCGTTGCGGCAACAGCCTGCTCGGAGCCACGCCCGAACTCATCGCTGCCGGCCTCCCAGACCATGCGTTCGAAGCCATGGAGGGCGACGACAGTGCGGCCTGCTCAGTCCTCAAGAAGCTGAACCGAGCACAGCGGGAAGGCCTGCGCTACCTCTTCCTTACGGAGGACACGGCAATCCGCGAACGCATGCACCAAGCAGCGGCGGCCATCGACCAAATGAGCGACAATCGGCCAGAAGATATCCACCGCAAGGAGGCCGCCTTCCGCGCCGCACAATCCGACTACGATTTCAGCAGAGCCTGGGCCCTGGCTGACCTCTGGTGTGCCGCGTTCGTCATCAAGAAATACTTCCCCCCACCGGCCGGCATGCCTGCGAGTCCTCAACCCACGGAACTCCACTCCCAACCGCGCCTCACAAACGCGGCCTCGCCCGCTCAGACAGGCCTGTTCACCGACACAGAGGCATCCCCGGACCCCAACGCCCAGAGAATTCAGGAGCCAACCCGCCCTGGCTCCGGCACACCGATCGGCATAACAACGCAGCATCTCCGCGATTTTGTCGAAGGTGCAATGCTCCCCAGCGAACTCCTCTCCGCGACTAGGCGGCTTGCCAGCCAGTACCAGTTATTCCATTGGCATCTCGCCTTCCCAGAGGTGTTCGCCCAAGGCGGCTTCGACGTCTCCCTCGGCAACCCGCCGTGGGAACGCCTGAAACTCCAGGAAAAGGAGTGGTTCGCCAACAAACGGCCCGACATAGCAAGCGCCCCGAAGACATCAGCCCGAAAGCAACTCATCAACGCGCTCCGCCAAGAAGACCCCGCCCTATTCCGTGACTTCTCAGACGCCCTTCGCCAGTCCGAGGCCGAGAGTCACTTCTTGAGGAACAGCGGCCTCTACCCGCTGTGCGGACGTGGAGACATTAATGTCTACACCGTGTTTGCAGAACTGATGCGTAATCATCTCGACCCAAACGGACGATTAGGCTGCATCCTCCCGAGCGGCATCGCCACGGACGACACGACAAAACACTTCTTCCAGCAGATCGTTCGCGAAGGCTCGCTCGTCAGCCTGTTCAGCTTCGAAAACGAGGAATACCTCTTCCCCCACGTTCACCACTCGATGAAGTTTTGCCTGGTCACCCTTGCAGGCCGCAACCGCCGCGCTGAGAAAACCGACTTCATCTTCTACGCTCGCCAGACCAGCGAGTTAGCCAACGAGGCACGCCGCTTTACCCTCAACGCACAGGAAATAGCTCTCCTGAACCCAAACACCAAAACCTGCCCGATTTTCCGGTCCAAGCCCGATGCAGAACTCACGAAAGCCATCTACCGGCGGGTGCCGATCCTGATCAACGACACAGACGCCCCGTCCAACCCATGGAACATGTCTTTTCTACGAATGTTCGACTCCGCAAATGACTCCAACCTGTTCCGCACTCGCCAGGAACTGGAAGCTCAAGGCTTCCGCCTCAGTTCCGGGAACCTGGTCCGAGAATCCGAACAATACGTCCCGCTGTACGAGGCCAAGATGGTTGACACGTTCGACAACCGCGCGTGCCACGTAGTGCTCAACGACACCGCAGCCGTCCGACAAGGAGAGGCCGAGAGCCTCTCAACCGCGGAGCACCGGGACCCCTTCGCGTTCGCCGCGCCACGGTATTGGGTTAGTACGAGCGACGTCGCCTCAAAACTCGCCGGCAGATGGAATCGCTCGTGGCTAATCGGCTGGCGAGACATCACAGCCTCTATTAGCGAGCGTACAAATACCTCCCTCGCGATGCCGAAGGCCGCCTGCGCCGACACAATCCTCCTGATGCTCCCAGAGGCCGACACCACTCCATACCTCCCAGCGCTGATCGCAGCACAGTCCAGCTTCGTGTTCGACTACGTAGCCCGCCAAAAGCTCGGCGGAATCCACCTGAAATACCACGTTTTCAAACAGCTCTCGAACCTTCCCCCCTCCACATACAGGGTCGCATGCCCGTGGTCGAGCCCCGGACAATCCCTCCTGGAGTGGCTCCTCCCTCGCGTGCTCGAACTGACCTATACAGCTTGGGACATGCGCGGGTTTGCGCAGGACTGTGGCTGGACCGGGCCGCCCTTCCGTTGGCAGGAGGACCGCCGTTTCCTACTGCGCTGCGAACTCGACGCCGCATTCTTCCACCTCTACCTCGGCCCGGAAAACGAATGGCTCCAGCAACCCGACGTCCTGACCCGCTCACTGCCAGCGCCCCGTGCCGCGGCCTGCCACATCATGGACACCTTCCCCATCGTCCAGCGAAAGGACATGGACGTATACGGACGCTACCGCACTAAGGAAACCATCCTCGAAATCTACGGCGCCCTGGCCGAGGCCCAGCGCACCGGCACCCCCTACCAAACCCGCCTCGATCCGCCCCCCGCCGACCCGCGTTGCGCCCACCCGCCCCGCCCCGCGCCGACAGTCGAATCCCCGCAGCATGGCGCTTGAACCGAACATCCAAAATCTAATCGCCCGACTGCACGACCCGGACAGCGCTATTCGAGGCAAGGCCGTAGTCGCATTGCGCGAGCACACCGGGGCGCCGGAGGTCCAGCACGCACTACGCTCCGCCCTTTACGACGCCGATGGCCACGTGCGCATGTTGGCCGCAGAGGCTTTGGCGCGAGCGGCCCTGCTCCGCGACGACGTCATCCCTGTTCTGCTTGCCATCCTTCAGGTCGCCGATCAGGCACACCTCGCCAACGTCGCAACCTCAAAACAATGGCGGCGCGTTGCCGCCGCCTGCCTCGGCAAGTATGGAGCCGGGGCCGCCCCAGCCATCCCCGCCCTCAGAAATGCCTTGCTCGACCCGGATGCCAACGTGCGAGGTTACGCCGCGATGTCGCTAGGTGCCATAGGGCCAGCCGCCATCAGCGCATTGCAGGACTTGAGGGCGGCCAGGCAAAGCGAACCAGACGAAAACTTGCGCGCGGTGTACGAGGACGCCATCAAGAAGGTAGTTCAGTCGGAGCACTTCCTTGTGATAGCAAGGGACGACCCGCCCAGCCCCGGTACCACCAACCCCCGATTCAGGCCATGATGGCTCCGGGGACGTTTCCCCAGCCCCATGGTCCCATCTACGGCTCCAGGCCGAGCCGCTTGAAGAACGCCACATTTCGGGCCTGCGCATCCTCCAACAACTTCGGGAGCGAGATGTACTCGATGTAGTACCGCCCACGATTCGTAACCCAAAACGCTCCATTCCCAGCCGGCGACGGGGTAAAACCCGACTCCTCCAGCAGTCTCAACAATGCCGCGGACATTTCACAGATGGCATACATGTAGAACCGGCCATCCACCGCTACCTTGATCGGCCTGCCGGAGCCAAGGTGCAAGGCTTTCTCATCCGAGATCTGCCGAGCATACCGCATCATTTGCTGGTGTGGAAGGTCGTCCGTTGCCACCCCAGCCAAGTCCTGAAGGGCACGCTTGAACTCCACAAGCACCAACCGCTCGTAACCACGCGACTCCGAAACCGGCTCACTCCCAAAGGCGCCCGCCCGGTCCAAGGCAATTAACAAGTCCGGCCGGTCACCGAGCTTCCCGTCCATCGCTTTATCCGAAGCCAGGTAGTTGTGCGATTCCAGTCTCTCATCCAAGATCCAAAGCTGGTGGTCAGTCCCGGGAGCAGATTCCGAATCCGCGCGCTGTGGGAACACCAAGTTGTGTATCGCGGCCTCGCGGTAAGCCTTCCCATCGTCCTTGATCTCCAGCAGCTGCTGCAGCCGCTCCAGGATAATCTTCCTTAGGGACACGTACTCGGCCAAGGCCACTTTTTTCTGAGTCTCGATCTGGTCCGCCAACTTTCGCGCGCTCTCCACATAGTCTTCCTCGCCCTCCCCCGACCTGGCCCTGGCAAGCCGCCGACTCTCTTGTCTCAGCTTCATCGCGTCTCGCCGCTTGTACGTGTCGAGGGCTCCCAGAATCTCTTCATCCCTCGAGCTCGTGCTCAGGCCTGTAAACTCCTTGCTCCCGAAAAACCCCAGGAGCAACGGGCGGTAATACGGGGCTTCCTTCCCTACGACCTCACTGATTCGCGCTTTGAATTCGTCAACAGATTTCTCCAAAGCCTTGCCCAAGCTTACCTTCAACGCGCCACCGCAAGCCTCGCGGAACTGCGGTGCCGTGAGGCCCAGAAGGACGCCGTCACCCTCTTCCGCGAAGGAAACTCCATTCCTGGCGTCGTTCACATGTTCGTCGAAGAAGGACGAGTACACCAGAACCAGGTGCGGCCGCGCCTGTGAGATGCTCGCCAGATGCGGAAGGTAAAACTCCAGCGGCCGGGTGTTCGCATGAACGATGCGTCCCCCCGCCACGAGCCTGACCATATCGCCCTTCCCGTTGGACGAAACGCCGTAGCACACGGCGCGGAATTCGTATCTGCCAACCACAAACCTCTGCACCCATTCCGAGGCGCCCTCGATGAGCCTGGTGAGCTCAACGTTTTCCTTGCCCTCCTTCAACGCGAACGACGCAAGTCCCTCTGGGCGTTCAACCAAAGCCGGAAGAAAGTGCTCCGCCAACCACTCGGCAAGCTGGTCGAACCCAACCGTCGCGCCCGCCTCAAACTCCGGACGCAACTCCTCCAAACGCACCTCTGTGGAAAACGCCGTGGCGCTCGACGCCGATTCCTTCGCCTGAAGTACCGGCGACTCGCATTGGAGAACCAACTCCCTTTCCCTCCACCCATCAGCGCCCTTGAAAACGGAATGGACCCGGATGCACCGGAACGCCTGCAGGCACGTCAGTCGGCCAAGACCCTTTCCGCCGCCCTTCTCCTTCTGCCGACTGTCCGGCGTACAGAACGAAAGGAAATTCTCATCACAGAACCCGACACCATCATCGCGCACAACAATCGCCTTCACCGGCCTGCTGCCCCCGCCATCCGTCGCCAAATCGCTGCCACGCTCAATTTCCACGGAGATTCCACAAGAACGACCTGAATCCGCAATCGAGTCCAGCGCGTTGTGGACCGCCTCCGCCACGGCCATCTGCCAGTGCCTTAGCTTGCCCATGTTCCGCAAACGCCCCACCAGTTCCTGCCGAAGCGGAACGGGCGCCAGTTTTTCCGAATCGATCTCTGTGGCCGCAAGCACGAAACGCAACCTAGTTCTTTCGAGCACCAGGGGCGAGCACAATTTGGAGGACCGCATACTCACGCCCTCACCAGCCTCACCGCCCCGGCGCCCCCGTCCACCATTGCCCCATATTTCATCAGCATGGCCCGCGCCACCCGCGAGATAATCGGCCGCGTGTCCGCTTTGCTGTACTTCGTCATGGTCTTGTCGCTCGCGCCCGAACCCGCCGCCGCCGCATCGCTATGCGCCGTCTGGACCGTATCAACCCCCTCGCCGTCCGGCGCCGCCGTCCGGTCCACCACGAGCAGTTCCCTGGCCATCTCGCAGGTAGCGTCCCGAACCGCCTTCGGCACGATGGTATAATCCACGAAGCCCATGCCCCGCGGCAGCAACCGCAACGGGATCAACGCCAGGCCCCCATCCGGGTCCGGGCACTTCCACCGCGGCCACTGAAGCGCCTGCTGGTCGCTCACCCGGAACCCGCCGAACTGGCACTGCGAATCCACCAACCGCGTCGCCATCACCAGCGCCGCCTCCTTCCGCGCCGTCGTGGCCGACGTCCACGCCGACGCATACAGATGCCCGTCGTGATACGCATCCCCATCCGCCGCCGTCGCGTAGCTGTTCGCGTCCGTCCTGCCAGTGCCGTCCTCTTTGATTAGCGTCAACGCCATAGCGCTCCTCCCGGCCCCCTATGCCCCCACGCTGGTCGTCGCCTCGTTCGAGGCTACCGAGTCCCCATACGTGTTCGAGGCCACCACGTAATAGCTGTAGGTGGTCATCGAAACCGTCGAATCCGTGTAATGCACCGCCGCCGGCCCCACCGTTGTCAGCAGGCTGTAACTGCCACCCGAAGTGAGCTTCCGATAGATCCTCTGCCCCGTGATCGTTCCGGAACCAAGCGTCCAATCCAGGTTCGCTACAGTGACACCGTCAGACGCCACCAGGTTCAGCGGCGGCCCAGGCACCGGCTGCGCGTCATCAGGCCGCACGGCATTGCTCCGCAGCGTGACCTCATTCCCGTCGGTGTCCGTCCCCACGATGAACATGTAATGCTGGCCACCGTCCGGCGCATACTGCCGCGCCGTCCCCTGGACCCAATCGTCGAGCTTGTAGGTCATGCCTCCGTCCAGACTGTTGTGCGCCCACCACCGCGCCGGGTTCGCGTAGCCCCACGTCCAAGCCGCCATGCTCGGGTAGAGCGGCACCAAGACCGGCGCCGGCATCAGTTTCGACGCCGCATCGTCGGGTTTAACCGCGTTGCTCCGCGCCGTGATCTCGTTCCCGTTGGCGTCGGCCCCTACGATGAACATATACCGCTGGCCCCCATCCGGCGCATACTGGCGCGCGCTCCCCACCTCCCACGCATCCACCACGAACGTCGCCCCGCCATCCAAGCTCTTGTAGGCATACCACCGCGCCGGCTCCGCGTAATTCCACGCCCACACCGCCAGGCTCGGAATCTGCGGCACCAGGACCGGAGCCGGCAGCAGCGGCGTCACCCGCCCCCGCCGCCGACCCTCAAGCCACTTCGCCAGCCAGGCCCGCTGTATCCAACTACGCGGCCCCATTCCCTTCCTTCCCCTTGCGCGCCCTCCCGGCTGGCGCGGTCGGCCCCTTTTCCCCTGCTGACACATTCGCAGGCCCCGCTGGCGCGGCCACCGCCACCGCCACGGGCGCCGGTTCCTCGACCACCAACGGCTGCCGCTTCCGCCGGATAATCGGGTACAACCCCCGGTGAACCTGCCCGTCGTTCATATCGCGTTGACTCCGATGGCGATCTGTTTCCAGTTCGTCCCGTCGCTGATGGCCAGGCACGGCACCGAGCCCGTCCCGCCCGTGCTCAAATACACGATCGCCCCAGGATATTTCGCCGGGGTCAGGCCCGCCGCCGTCAGCGACGCCAGGTTCGTGTACCCGCGCATTTTCAGGTTCAACTGCTCACCCGAGCGGATCTTCTCCAAACTTCGCGGTAAATCTTTACCCATACAATTGCTCCTTTCAGAGCCAGCCCGCCTCCTCCCGTCGCCGGCAGGAGGCCGGGCCCGGCCCTAGTTGTTGTGCGTGACCGCCACGATCCGCACGTTCTTGTTTTCCCACACCCGGGTCCAGTTCGTGCCCGTCTCCAATTCCGCGTTCGTCGGCGAGTCGCCCGCCACCGACGCGCTGGTGAACTTCACCCCGCGAGGATGCAGGATGAACCGCCGCCGGTTGATCAACACGGTGTCGCTGTCCAGCGGCACCCGCGCCATCTCCACACCCTGCGTGCCGAACCCGCCTTGCAGCGGGGCCGCGTCGAGCCGGGCCGATCCCTTCCCGAAGGCCCCATCGCCAAACAGGTAGGTCGTGTACACCGTCCCATCGGTGGTGCCGTTCCGCGTCGGCAGGTTGTCATCCACCACCACCCGCCGCCCCTGGAACGTCCGCAGCATCGTCTTCCCCTCGCTGTCCGGGATGAAGTCAATCAGGTCCAGCTTCCGCAGCGCGGCCTCGGTCACCGAG
>Ga0316231_1001799_pt1 | contig 22430 bp, 21 predicted proteins | sample TBH18027metaG_FD_206002 | JGI IMG/M metagenome (GOLD analysis project Ga0316231, IMG submission 206002) | Freshwater microbial communities from Trout Bog Lake, Wisconsin, USA - TBH18027 | ecosystem: Environmental > Aquatic > Freshwater > Lake > Hypolimnion/Profundal zone | place: USA: Wisconsin... | reverse complement strand
TCCTGGCCACGGCGATCAAGAGCGCCGGTTCGGCGGATCGCGCCGCCATCCGCGACGCCCTGGCCAAGGTGCGCGACCTCGACACCGTGCTCGGCACCTTCTCCTTCGACGCCAACCGGGACCCGCAACACCCCAGCACCCCGCTGATCGTCCAGAACGGCCGCTACACCCTGTTCCGCTAGTCCGGCCCCGTGGACCTGTCGCTCCTTGCCGATCCCGTCTTCCTGCTGCAGAACCTGGTCGACGGGCTGTCGCGCGGGGCGCTGTACGCCGTCTACGCCATGGGCCTGACCCTGATCTTCGGGGTGCTCGACATCATCAACCTGGCCCACGCCGCCACCTTCATGTGGTGCGCGATCACCGGCTGGATGGTCATGGCCGGGCTCGGCCTGCCGCTCCCCGCCGGGCTCCTGGCGGCCATGCTGGCCGGGGCCTGCATCGCCCTGCTGCTGGAATACGTGGCCTTCCGGCCGCTCCGCCGGGAAGGCTCGGACCGGCTGTCGGCGATGATCAGCAGCATCGGCATGTCGCTCATCCTGGTGAGCATCGCCGAGGCGGTGTTCGGGGTCGAGACCCGGCGCTTTCCCAGCTCGGTGCTGAGTCCCAGGCCCTTCCACCTCGGCGGCCTGAACGGGGTGCGCATCAGCCCGGCGCAGATCCTCATCCTGGCCGCCTCGGTGGTGCTGATGGGGACCATGGGCTATTTCATCCGGCGCACCCGGATGGGCAAGGCGATCCGGGCCATCGCCGCCGACCAGAAGGCGGCCCGGCTGCTGGGCATCCAGGTGGACCGGGTCATCGCGGTCACCTTCATCACCGCCGGCGCCCTGGCCGGCGCGGCCGGTATCCTGGTCGGCCTGCTGACCAACAACATCGTGCCGGACATGGGCGGCCAGATCCAGCTCCGGGGCCTGGCGGTGGTCATCCTCGGCGGCATGGGCAACATGGAGGGCGCGGTGCTGGGCGGACTCATCCTGGGGGTGGTCGAGACCTTCTCCATCGCCTACCTGCCGGGCGGCAGCGACCTCAAGGACGCCATCGTCTTCCTCATCCTGTTCCTCATCCTGTTCGTGCGGCCCAACGGCATCATGGGCCGGAAATCCGGGGCGCGGGCGTGAGCGGGCCCCGGCGCTGGCTGCCCTGGGCCGTGATCCTGCCGATCGTCGGCCTCGACCTGTTCATCTGCGTGCGCAATCCGGGCGACCTGGACCGCCTGCTGATCAACATGATCCTGGCCCTGAGCGCCTTCGTCACCCTGCACGCCAAGCTGCTCTCCCTGGCCAACGCCGGCTTCATGGCCATCGGCGCCTACGCTTCGGCCATCATCTCGGTCAAGCTGGGCCTGCCCATCGCCGTCTCGATCCCGGCGGCGGTGCTGATCTGCGCCGCCGTGGCCCTGGTGATCGGCCTGCCGGTGCTCAAGCTCAAGGATGTCTACCTGGCCATCTGCACCCTGGGCTTCGGCGAGATGGTGCGGGTGCTGATCATCCTCAACCCGGACCTGACCGGCGGCTCCACCGGGGCCAACCTGTCCACCGGCTTCCCCTACGAGGCCATGAAGCAGACCCGGACCTGGATGCTGGCGCTGCTGCTGGCCTTCCTGGCCTACCTGTTCTGGGCCATCGCCCGCTCCAGGATCGGCCGGGCGTTCCGGGCGCTGCGGGAGAACCCCCAGGCGGCCGCCACCATGGGCATCGACATCGTCGCCTACCGCCGGTTCGCCTTCGTCCTGAGCGCGATGATCGCCGGGGTGGCCGGGGCCTTCTACGCCCACTCGGTCGGCTCGCTCGACAACGGCGACTTCAAGTTCAACCGGGCCCTGGATATCCTCAGCTACGCGGTGCTGGGCGGCTCCGGCCAGTGGTTCGGCTCGATCCTCGGCGGCGGCTTCCTCACCGCCCTGCCGATCCTGCTCCGGGAGGTGCTCGGCAGCTCCATCGGCTTCCTGAAGAACTTCGCCCAGCTGCCCAACATCATCAACGGCCTGGCCCTGCTGTTGGTGGTCATCTTCCTGCCGGGCGGGCTGGCCTCGGTGTTCACCTTCCGCAAGAAGCGCCGGCCCGGCGCCGCCGCGGCACATGCCCCGCCGGAACGGGGCCGGCCCGCTTCCGGCACGCCGCTGCTGGTGCTGGACGAGGTGTCCCGGCACTTCGGCGGGCTGGAGGCGCTTTCCAAGGTCGGCTTCCAGGTGGAGGAGGGGATGATCTGCGGGCTCATCGGCCCCAACGGCGCCGGCAAGACCACCCTCATCAACCTGGTCTCGGGACTGTTCCCGCCCAGCTCCGGGCGCATCGTCTGGCTGGGCCGGGAGATCCAGCACCGCCCGGCGCACCGGATCGCCCGGGCCGGCATCGCCCGCACCTTCCAGAACATCCAGCTGTTCCGCGACATGACCGTGCTGGACAACGTCATCGTCGGCCGGCACACGCACATCCGCACCAGCCTGCTCACCACCCTGCTGCGCCTGCCGCGGGAAGGCCGCGAAGAGCGTTCGGCCCAGGGCGAGGCGCTGGCCCTGCTGGAACGCCTGGGCCTGGCCGGCCTGGCCGAACAGCAGGCCGGCAACCTGTCCTACGGCGACCAGCGGCGGGTGGAGATCGCCCGGGCGCTGGCCCAGCATCCGCGCCTGCTGCTGCTGGACGAACCGGCGGCGGGCATGAACGAGGTCGAAACGGCCCGGCTCGGCGAGTTCATCCTCGAGCTCAAGCAGCACGGCACCACCCTGCTGATCGTCGAGCACCACATGGACCTCATCATGAAGATCTGCGACCGGATCGTCGTCCTCAACTTCGGCAAGAAGATCGCGCAGGGCACGCCGGCCCTGGTTTCGCGCGACGACCAGGTGCTCGAAGCCTACCTGGGGAGGGACTGATGGCCGCGCTCCTGGAAGTCCGCGACCTGGAGGTCGGCTACGGCAGCATCGAAGCGGTGCGCGGCCTCAGCTTCGACGTCGAAGCCGGCCAGATCGTCTCGATCATCGGCGCCAACGGCGCCGGCAAGAGTTCCACCCTCCTGGCCCTGAGCGGCCTGGTGCGGCCCTCCGGCGGCAGCGTCCGGTTCCAGGGGACCGACATCACCGGGCAGCGCACCGACCGCATCGTCCGCTCCGGGCTGGTGCAGGTGCCCGAAGGCCGGGCGATCCTCAATCCGCTGACCGTGGACGAGAACCTCGAGCTGGGCGGCTGGACGCGCAAGGACCAGCACACGCTGCGCGCCGGGATGGAGGCGATCTACGCCCTGTTTCCCGCCCTGGCCGGCCGGCGCCGGCAACTGGCGGGCTCCCTGAGCGGCGGGGAACAGCAGATGCTGGCCATCGGCCGGGCCCTCATGGCCGAGCCGCGGCTGCTCCTGCTGGACGAACCGTCGATGGGCCTGGCCCCGCTGCTGGTCAAGACCATCTTCGACACCATCGTGGCGATCACCAAGGTGGGCACCACCGTCCTCCTGGTGGAGCAGAACGCCCGGCAGGCCCTGCGCATCTCCGACCGGGCCATCGTGCTCTCCCACGGCCGGATCCTGCGCCAGGGCCCGAGCGTGGACCTGCTGGCCGACCCCGTGGTGATCGAGGCCTTCCTGGGCAAGTCCGGGTAATTTGGAGGTTATTTGTAGGCGGCGTGGAACGCCGCGAGCTTTTCCACGACCTGTTTCATCTTGTAGGTGGGCGGCAGGATGGTGGTGCGGAAATGGGCGGTGCCGGGGACCTGGCCGAAACCGGTGCCGGGCACCACGCAGATGCCGGTCTCCTCCAGCATGCTCATGCAGTATTCCTCGTCGGTGCGGCCCGCAGGCAGGGTGACCTTGGGGAAGCAGTACATCGCGCCGGCCACCAGGTTGCACTGGATGCCCGGGATCTTGTTGAGCCCCTCGGCCAGGATCACGGCGCGCTGCTTGAGCTCGTTCAGGATGCCGTCGCGCTCTTCGGCGAACAGCTTGTAGCTGGGCTGGCCGGGCTGGGGCGGGTTGACCAGGCAGTAGGTGGTCATCTGCCCGGTGAGGTTGGCGCACAGGCTCACGCTCTGCAGCTTGAGGATCTGCGCCACCACGTCCTGCGGGACGTTGCGGATCTCCATGTAGCCGCCGCGCTGGCCGCACTCGCCCAGGTAGCCCTTGGAGCAGGAATGGAAGCTGAACAGGCTGACGTCCTTTTCCTTGAGTTCTGTCAGCACCTTGGCGAACGATACGAAACGGTCGGCGGCAAGGTAGACGTTCTCCTGGTAGACCTCGTCGGCCAGGATCGCCAGGTTGTGCGCCTTGGCAAAGCGGATGACCATGGCGATGTTGTCCCAGTCCATGACCGAGCCGGTGGGGTTGCCGGGGTTGATGACACAGATCGCGCGCACCTTCACGCCCTGGGCCTCGGCCTCGCGCAGGCTGGATTCCAGCATGGTCTGGCTCAGCTTCCAGTCGTTGGCCTCGTCCATGTAGAAGTTGACCTGCTTGCCCTCGTAGAGGGTGATGGTGGCGCTGTAGAGCGGGTACTGGGGGATGGGGATCATGATCCCGTCGCTGGGCGCGCCGATCAGGATGCGCAGGGCGGCCTGGACGCCCTTGGAGGCGCCGTCGGTCAGGTAGATGGCCTCGGGGTCGGCCTCGTTGCCGTCCCGCTGGCTGATGAACCGGGCCACGGCGTCCCGGATGAAGCGCACGCCCTTGCTTTCCGAATAGGCGCCCATCCCGAACCGGGAGCCGGCCAGCAGTTCCTTGGCCGTTTCCAGCACGTCGGCCGGGAACAGGGTGGAAGCGGTCTGGATCAGTTCGGGATACTGCAGCAGGGCCAGGGTCTGGCGCACGTAGGTGAGCGGCTTCTGTTCCAGCGCCTGGGGATTGCCGATGTTGCAATAGATGATTTCCCGGCCGGCGCGCTCCAGTTCCCCGGCCCGGGCCACAATGGGCCCGCGCACGGCGTACTGGGTGTCGAGCACGGCCTTGCCGAGGTTCTCGAGCTTGATCGTCATGGGTGATCCTTTCGCAAAGGTAGGCGCTGGCACCGGGCAATGGATGAAGTCCCAATTTTGCCATGATCGACAAGGATTCAACCATGCGCCTGGCAGAAAGCGCCCATTATCACAGTCCAATTGCAGGTCCCATGCGGGCCGTTGCGCCACTGGGCCATGGTCAAACAAAAAAATGTGACATTTGTTGGGCTCAAACTATCGTGCTAGACTTCCTGCCAAATTCTTCCTACCGATCAGGCGTCGCGAACACGCAATGGCACTTGTTTTACAAAGCCTTTACTGTTTCATCGCTACAAAGGATTAGTGCTGGCATCCACTGTGGAGCATCGGCCGGAGCCGGACTCCCCTGAACCGAAAGGATAAAGCATGAAGAACCTCATGAATTCCATCCCCGCCGGGATCGCGCGTACCGCCCTGGCCATGGTCCTGGCCGCCGCCTGCGGCCCAATGGTCAGCGCCCAGACCCCCTACACCAAGGCCCCCGCGAATTTTGACGACCTGGTCAAGGCCGCCAAGGCGGAAGGCGAACTCACCGTCATCGCCTGCCCCCGGGATTGGCTCAACTACGGCGAGATCTTCCAGAAGTTCTCCGCCAAGTACGGCATCAAGATCAATGAACTGAACCCGGAAGGCAGTTCGGGCGAGGAGATGGAAGCGGTCAAGGCCAACAAGGGCAGCAAGGGCCGGCAGGCCCCGGACGTGGTCGACGTGAGCCTGGCCTTCGGCCCCCAGATGCAGAACGAGAAGCTCCTGGCCCCCTACAAGGTCAAGACCTGGGGCGGCATCCCGGCCTCGATCAAGGAAAAGGACGGCTACTGGGTCGGCGGCTACTACGGCAACCTGACCTTCGAAGTGAACATGGACGTGGTGAAGAATCCGCCGAAAGACTGGAACGACTTGCTGAAGCCGGAATTCAAGGGCAAGTTCGCGCTCTCCGGCGACCCCCGCATCGGCGGCCAGGGCTTCCTGTCCGTGGCCAGCGCCGGTATCGCCAACGGCGGCGACTTCAAGAACCTCATGCCCGCCCTGAATTTCTTCAAGAAGCTGCACGAAGCCGGCAATCTCGTGCCGCTGATCGCCGTCCCCGGCACCGTGGCCTCCGGCGAAACCCCGATCACCGTGCGCTGGGACTACCTGGCGCTGAGCAACCGCGACAAGTCCGCCGGCAACCCGCCCATCGGCGTCTTCATTCCCGCCAGCGGCCAGATCGCCGGCGTCTATGTCCAGGGCATCAGCGCCTACGCTCCGCACCCCAACGCCGCGCGGCTGTATGAGGAATACCTCTTCTCCGACGAAGGCCAGCTCATCTGGCTCAGCGGCTACGGCCACCCCGCCCGGTTCGACGAGCTTTCCAAGGCCAACAAGATCCCGGCCGCCCTGCTCGCCAAGCTGCCGGTTGCGCCCAAGGGCGTGAAGACCTTCTTCCCCACGCTTGAAGAGCAGGAATTCATCAAGCAGGCTGTCATCAAGGACTGGGACAAGGTGGTTAACGTCAACATCGTCAAGAAGTAGGCAAACCAAGCCATGAGTCTTCCCGCTTCAGGACAGGGAGGGGCGCGCCGAGCGCGCCCCTCTTCTTCGGGCCGGCGCCGCGCGTGGCTCGGCTTCGTCCCCTTCGCCCTGTTCTCCCTGGCCTTCATGATCCTGCCCGCCAGCTCGATCTTCCTGGGCACCTTCAGGAACGCGGACGGGCAGTTCACCCTCATGAACCTGGTCCACCTCACCCGCCCCGATATCCTGGGGGCCTACAAGGTGACCATCGCGATCAGCGCGGTCACCGCCGCAGCGGGCGGCCTGTTCGGGTTCCTGATGGCCTACGCGGTGACCATGGGCGGCCTGCCCAGGACCCTGCGCTCGGGTCTCCTGACCTACTCCGGAGTCGCCTCGAACTTCGCCGGCGTGCCCCTGGCGTTCGCCTTCATCGCCACGATGGGGCGGGTCGGCATGGTGACGGTGATCCTGAAGACGGTGTTCGGGATCAACATCTATGACCACGGGTTCAATCTCTATGGGTTCTGGGGCCTGTCCATAACCTACCTGTACTTCCAGTTGCCGCTCATGGTGCTCATCATCACCCCGGCCCTGGACGGCGTGAAGAAGGAGTGGCGGGAGGCCGCCGAAAGCCTTGGCGCCACCAAGATGCACTACTGGTTCCGGGTCGCCCTGCCGATCCTGGCGCCGCCCCTGCTGTCGTCCGTGATCCTGCTGTTCGGCAACGCCTTCGGCGCCTATGCCACCGCCTACGCCCTCACCGGCGGCTTCATCCCCCTCGTGCCCATCCTCATCGGCGCGCAGATCACCGGCGACGTGCTGCACGACCCTTACCTCGGCTATGCCATGGCCTTCGGCATGGTGGTGGTCATGACCACCTGCATCATCGCCTACTCCCTGCTCCAGAAGCGGGCCTCCAGGTGGCTTAAATGAAGAGGCACAGAGGTTGGGCTTGGCTGTGGATGGCCTTCGGGGTCTGCTACTTCTTCATCCCGCTGGTGGCCACCTTCATGTTCTCGCTGCGCGGGAAGCGCGGGGTGCTGAGCTTCGCCGCCTACCACCGGGTTTTCGCCGACCCGCAGTTCCTGGAAACGTTCACTTTCTCCCTCGAAATGGCGGTGTTCACGGTCATCGTAGGTCTGGCCCTGATCATCCCCACGGTGATCTGGGTGAATCTGCGGGCTCCGTGGATCAAGCCCCTCATCGAGGGCCTGTCCCTGCTGCCCTTCGTCATCCCGCCGATCGTGCTGGTGTTCGGTCTGATCCGGCTGTACGGCCAGCCGCCCATCCAGCTCATCTCGAGCCCCGCGCTGCTGGTGGCGGGCTACGTGGTGCTGGCGTTCCCGTACATCTACCGGGCGGTGGACGCCGGCCTGCGGGCCATGGACCTGCGCGGTCTCACCGAGGCGGCCCAGAGCCTTGGCGCCAACTGGGCGACGATCATGTTCAAGGTGGTCCTGCCCAACATGCGGGTATCCATCCTGAGCGCGACCTTCCTCACCTTCGCCATCGTCATCGGCGAGTTGACGATGGCGGTCATGCTGGCCTGGCCCGCCTTCGGCCCCTACATGGCGTTCATCGGCCGCGATCTGGCCTACGAACCCGCCGCCCTGGCGATTCTCAGCTTCCTCCTCACCTGGGGTCTCATCGGCCTTCTCCAGTTGGCCAGCCGCGGCATCGGCAGCCAGGGTTCCTCCGTCGGCGGCGGAGCTCATTGAATCGGAGCAACAAAATGGCATTCCTCGAACTGAACGGCGTGGTCAAACGGTTCGGCCGCAATACTGTGGTGGACGGATTCAACCTGGACGTGAAGGAAGGCGAGTTCGTGTCGTTCCTGGGCGGTTCGGGCTGCGGCAAGACCACCACCCTGCGCATGATCGCCGGGTTCGAGACGCCCAGCGAAGGCAGCATCCGCATCAGCGGCACCGAAGTCGTCAATGTCTCCCCGAACAAGCGCGGCGTCGGGATGGTTTTCCAGAACTACGCCCTGTTCCCGAACATGACGGTGCGCCGGAACATCGAATTCGGCCTGAAGGTCGCCAAGTGGAAATCCGCCGAGATCCGCAAGCGGGTCGAGGAGATGCTGGCCTTGATCCACATGGAGGAACTGGGCGAGCGCTACCCGCACCAGATGTCCGGCGGCCAGCAGCAGCGCGCCTCGCTCGCCAGGGCCCTGGCCGTCCGGCCCAGGGTGCTGCTGCTGGACGAGCCGCTTTCGGCCCTGGATGCCAAGATCCGCGCCATGCTGCGCACGGAGATCCGGGCCATCCAGCAGAAGACCGGCATCACCACGATCTACGTCACCCACGACCAGGAAGAGGCCCTGTCCCTGTCGGACCGGATCGTGGTCATGCAGGCGGGCCGGATCGAGCAGGTGGGCACGCCGTTCGAAATCTACAACCACCCCACCACCGCCTTCGTGGCTTCCTTCATCGGCAACCTGAACATCCTCGAGGCCACGGTGGTGGACGCCGCGCAGGGCCTCCTGTCGGTGGAAGGCCAGGAAGTGCGCGCCGCCAAGGCGATCGCCGGCGGCGCCACCCGGGTCAAGCTTTCGCTGCGGCCGGAAATGCTGTCCCTGAACGAGGGCATCCCGGACGCCAACAGCCTGGCCGGCACCCTGGCCACCGTGGTCTTCCTCGGATCGATCGTGCGCCTGGGCATCATCATCGGCGGCCGCACACTTTCGCTGGACCGGTTCAACACCCCGCATTTGGCGCTTCCCGCCATCGGCTCAGGGGTTACCATCAGTTTCCCGAAGGAGGCCTGCCTGATCACCGACAGGGATGGGTCAGGGGAAGGGGTCGAGGCCGCCCTTGCAAAGGCGATTTGACGACAGGTTGGACCCATGATCAAAAAATACGTGCTCGCCCTCGACCAGGGTACGACCAGTTCCCGCGCGATCCTGTTCGACCGGTCCGGCAAGGCGATCGGCGTGGCCCAGAAGGAATTCCAGCAGATCTATCCCTACCCGGGCTGGGTCGAGCATGACCCCATGGAGATCTGGGGCACCCAGAGCGGGGTGGCGCGCGAAGTGCTCGAGACGCTGGCGGTCAGTCCCGAGGAGGTGGCCGCCATCGGCATCACCAACCAGCGGGAAACCACCATCGTCTGGGACCGGGCGACCGGCAGGCCGGTCCACAACGCCATCGTCTGGCAGTGCCGGCGCACCGCCGGCATCTGCGACGAGCTCAAGGCCGCGGGGCTGGAGCCCACCATCCGGGAACGCACCGGGCTGGTGCTGGACGCCTATTTCTCAGGCACCAAGCTGAAGTGGATCCTGGATCACGTGGCGGGCGCGCGGGAACGCGCCAGCCGAGGCGAACTGCTGTTCGGCAACGTGGACACCTGGCTCATCTGGAACCTCACCCGCGGCAAGGTGCACGCCACCGACTACTCCAACGCCTCCCGCACCATGCTCTTCAATATCCAGGAGCTGTGCTGGGACCGGACGATCCTCGACGCCCTGGACATTCCGGCCTGCATGCTGCCGGAGGTCAAGCCGTCCAGCGGCAGCTTCGGCGCCACCGCGCCGCAGACCTTCGGCGGCGCGGAGATACCCATCGCCGGGGTCGCCGGCGACCAGCAGGCCGCCCTGTTCGGCCAGGCCTGCTTCAGCCCGGGCATGGCCAAGAACACATACGGCACCGGCTGCTTCATGCTCATGAGCACCGGCGGCAAACCGGTCCCGTCCAGCAGGGGCCTGCTGACCACCATCGCCTGGGGCGTGGACGGCAAGGTGGAATATGCCCTGGAGGGCAGCATCTTCATGGCGGGCGCCGCCGTGCAATGGCTGCGCGACGAGATGAAGCTGATCGACACCGCCGCCGAGTCGGAAAGCCTGGCCCTGGCCATCCCGGATACCCAGGGCGTCTATGTCGTGCCGGGTTTCGTCGGTCTGGGGGCCCCGCACTGGGACATGCGCGCGCGCGGCACCATCGTCGGCCTGACCCGCGGCAGCGGCCGCAACCACGTCGTGCGGGCCACCCTGGAAGCCATCGCCTACCAGGTCTGCGACGTCCTCAAGGCGATGGAGGACGATTCCGGGATCCGGCTCCGGACCCTCAAGGTCGACGGCGGCGCCGTCGCCAACAACTTCCTGATGCAGTTCCAGGCCGACATGCTGGGGGTTCCCGTGGACCGCCCGATCGTCACCGAAACCACCGCCCTGGGCGCCGCCTTCCTGGCCGGCCTCGCCGTCGGGTTCTGGAAGGACCGGGACGAGATCAAGGCGGTCTGGCGGCTGGACCGGACTTTCCACCCGGCCATGGCTTCGGAGCTGCGCGCGAAGTACTATGCAGGGTGGCAGCGCGCGGTGGAACGGGCCCTCCGCTGGGACGCCGAATAGCAGCGCCAAGGAGCAGTGATGGAAACCTATTTCGAGCAGGCACGCCAGGTACCGGTCCACGCCTCGGTTGACGTGCTGGTGGTGGGCAGCGGTCCGGCGGGACTGTCCGCCGCCATCGCCGCCGCCCGGGAAGGCATGGACACCATGATCGTCGAGCGTTACGGCTGTTTCGGCGGAGTGATAACCCAGGTGGGGATCGAGGCGCTGGCCTGGTACCGGCACAGCGGCACCGTCGAAGCGGGGGGTCTGCTGTTCGAGTACGAGGCCACGGCCCAGGCCATGGGCGCCTCCACCAAGGAGAGCCAATCCGACAGCCAGGCCCTGGACGCCGAAATGTTCAAGTACTGCGCGGACCGGCTGATCCTGGACGCCGGCGTGGTGCCCATGCTGCACTGCTTCGGGGTCGCCGCCATGCTCGACGGCGACAAGGTGGTCGGCATCGTCACCGAAAGCAAGTCGGGCCGGATGGCCATCCGGGCCAAACGGGTGATCGACTGCACCGGGGACGGCGACATCGCCGCGCTGGCCGGGGCGCCCTTCACCAAATACTCCAGGGAAAAGCTGATGGCGGCGACCCAGGTGTTCTCCTGCAGCGGCCTGGACATCGAAGCCTTCAAGGACTACGTCACCAACACCCTCAAGCCCACCTACCGGGATTGGGGCGGGGACTGGGCGATCAAGACTGCCGACAAGGAAGACGAGATGTTCAGCCCCTACATCGCCAGGTGTTTCGAGGAGGCGGTGGCGGAGGGGATGATCACCAAGGATGAATTCGTCAGTCTCGGCGGCACCTGGAGCACGATCAAGCCGAACGGCGATATCACCCAGCTCAACCTGGTCTTCCAGAGCAACATCGATTCCACGGACGTGGAGGACCTGACCAAGGGCGAAATCATGGGGCGGGACAATGCCATGCGGGCGATCAAGGTCCTGAACGAGAAGGTTCCCGGCTTCCGCAACGCCAAGCTCAGGAATTTCGGCATGGCCATCGGCTGCCGGGAGTCCAGGAAGATCAACGGCGTGTACTGCCTCACCGAGCATGATGTGCTGAACCAGGCCAAGTTCGAGGATTCCATCGGCATCTACCCGGAGTTCATCGATGGCTGCGGGATCCTGATCCTGCCCACCACCGGGCGCTATTTCCAGGTGCCGTACCGGGCCCTGGTGCCCCAGGAGATCGACAACCTGCTGGTGGCCGGCCGCTGCATCTCCGGCGACCGCATCGCCCACAGCGCCTTCAGGAACATGTCCTGCTGCGTGGTGACCGGCCAGGGGGCGGGGGTCGCCGCGGCCGTCTCCATCCGGGACAAGGTCACGACCGCCCAGGTCGATCTGAAGAAGGTTCAAAAATGTCTTAAAAAGCAGCATGTTAGAGTGTTTTAAACAGCCTCGAGGTGACCATGCTCATCGCGTATATCGTCGGCACCGCCGTGGCCACCATGAAGGAAGCCTCCCTGAGCGGTCATAGGCTGCTGCTGGCCCGGGAAGCCGACATCGACGGCAAGCCCCACGGCAAGCCGTTCGTCGCGGTGGACACCGTGGACGCCGGCCCCGGCGACCTGGTGATCGTCTGCACGGGCAGTTCGGCCCGGGAGACCGGCCTCACCAGGGGCCTGCCGGTGGACGCCGTGGTGGTGGGCGTCCTCGACTCACTGGAAACCGGCGGCAAGACCACGTTCAGGAAAAGCTGACCCGCCATGGACACGTCGCGGCGCATGATCAGTGTCGGCATCGACATCGGCACCACCACCACCCAGCTGGTGTTCAGCGAGCTGACCCTGGTGGACGTGGCCCGGGCCGGCCAGATCCCGCGCATCGACATCGCCGACCGGACCGTGCTGCATTCCAGCGACATCGTCTTCACCCCCCTGCTGGACAGCGAGACCATCGACGCCGACGGCCTGAGCCGGATCCTGCGCGCCGAGTACCAGCGGGCCGGGATCGAGCCGAAGCAGGTGGAGACCGGCGCGGTGATCATCACCGGCGAGACCGCCCGGAAGCAGAACGCCGACCAGGTGCTGCAGGCCGTCGCCGGCCTGGCCGGGGATTTCGTGGTCACCGTGGCCGGGCCCAACGTCGAAGGCATGATCGCCGGCCGGGGCTCCGGCGCCGCCAGCTGGTCGCGCCAGCATTTCAGCACCGTCACCAACGTGGACATCGGCGGCGGCAGCGCCAACAGCGCCGTGTTCCGGCTGGGCAAGCTGCAGTCCTCGGCGGCCATGACCTTCGGCGGCCGGGTCATCGAGCTGGACGGCGACCGGGTGCGCTCGGTCAACGGTCCCGGCCAGGCCATCCTGGCCGCGGCCGGGCTGAAGCTGGCCCCGGGCGACCGGCCTTCCCTGGCCGACCTCAAACGGGTGACCCAGACCATGGCGGAACTGACCCTGCAGCTGGTGGAAGGCGGCCGTTCGCCCCTGGCCGACCAGCTCTACCAGACCCCCCCGGTCCAGGGCGGCGGCGGCGGGGTCATGTTCTCCGGCGGCATCGGCTTCTATTTCTACGAGCCCATCACCCTGGATTCGGTGGCGGCGGTGGCCCGGCACGGCGACATCGGCCCGCTGCTGGCGGAAAGCCTGCGGACGAGCCCGGGCCTGCGCGGCCACAACGTGCTGAGGCCCCAGGAGACCCAGCGCGCCACGGTGCTGGGCGCCAGCGCCCAGACCCTGACCCTTTCCGGCTCCACGATCTGGGCCGATCCGAAGATCCTGCCCCTGAAGAACGTGCCGGTGCTGCGCCCGGGTTCCGGCGAACGGATCGAGCCGGCCGGGCTGCCTCCGGCCATCCTGGAGGCCCTGCGGCGCTGGGACCTGGGTGCGGACAACGGCGGCTTCGCGGTCGCCCTGGAGCTGGAAGCCAACCTGGATTTCACCCGGCTGCAGGCCTACGCGGGAGCCCTGGCCGAATTCGCCGACGGCATGCCGGCGGCCGCCCCGCTCATCGTCATCATCAAGCACGATTACGCCCAGGCCCTGGGCCAGACCTTGAAGGCCAGCACCGGCGACCGGCCGCTGCTGATCATCGACCAGGTCGGGCTGGAAGAGGGCGACTACATCGATATCGGCGCTCCGCTGATGGACGGGCGGGTCGTTCCGCTGGTGATCAAGACGCTCATCTTCTACCACTGAGATCCGCCCATGCTCCTGCGCACCAAGCTGTTCGGCAAGACCTACGACTTCCCCGATCTCCGGGTCCTGATGGGCAAGGCGAACGAGGAGAAGTCGGGGGACCGCCTCGCCGGCCTTGCCGCCCAGGACGCTGCGGAGCGGGCCGCGGCCCGGCTGGTGCTGGCGGAGGTGCCGCTCTGGACGCTGCGCGAGAACCCGGCCGTGCCCTACGACCAGGACGAGGTCACCCGGGTCATCCACGACGCCCTGAACGAGACCGTCTACGCGGAGATCAAGGGCTGGACGGTGAGCGAGCTGCGCGAGTGGATCCTGGACGACCGCCAGGACGGCCCGGCCCTGGCCCGGATCGCCAACGGGCTCACCGCCGAGATGGTCGCCGCGGTCACCAAGCTCATGTCCAACCTGGACCTGGCCTACGCCGCCAGCAAGATCCGGATCCAGCGCCACAGCGCCAACACCATCGGCCTGGAGCACCGGCTTTCTGGCCGGCTCCAGCCCAACCACCCGACCGATTCCCCCGAAGGCATCCGCGCCTGCATCTTCGAGGGCCTGTCCTACGGCTGCGGCGACGCCGTCATCGGCATCAACCCTTCGGACGACAGCTACGCCTCCGTGGCCCGGCTGCTGGACATGACCTACGGCGTGGTGAAGACCTGGGAGATCCCGACGCAGACCTGCGTCCTGGCCCACGTCACCACCCAGATGCGCTGCCTCCAGGCGGGCTCGCCGGTGGGCCTGGTGTTCCAGTCCATCTGCGGCTCGCAGAAGGGCAACGAATCCTTCGGCATCTCGGTGGGCATGCTGGACGAGGCCTACCGCCTGGCCCGCAAGCACTGCTACCCGCAGGGGCCCGACTTCATGTACTTCGAGACCGGACAGGGCTCGGCGCTTTCGGCGGGGGCGCACAACGGCTGGGACCAGCTCACCCTGGAGGCGCGCAACTACGGGCTGGCCAGGCGCTATTCGCCGATGCTGGTGAACACCGTGGTCGGCTTCATCGGCCCGGAGTACCTGTACGACACCGAGCAGATCCACCGGGCCGGGCTGGAGGACCACTTCATGGGCAAGCTCACCGGCCTGTCCATGGGCTGCGACGTCTGCTACACCAACCACGCCCGCACCGAGCAGAACGCCTCGGAGAACCTGGCGGTGCTGCTGGCCGCCGCCGGCTGCAACTTCTTCATGGGCGTGCCCATGGCCGACGACGCCATGCTCAGCTACCAGTCCACCTCCTTCCACGACATCGCCACCCTGAGGCAGATGCTGCGCCTGCGCCCGGCGCCCGAATTCGAGCTGTGGCTGGAGTCCCTGGGCCTGATGCGCGACGGGCGGCTGACCGCCAAGGCCGGCGACCCGAGCTTCTTCCTTTCCCGGTGAGGCCCGACATGGAATCCGATCGTCTCGAGGCAGTGATCCAGGCCGTGGTCAGGGAGCTCCAGGCCGCGGCTCCGGGCTTGCTCCCGCCGCCTCCGGGCCCACTCCCGGCGCCTCCGGCGCGGCCGACGCTGCCGCCACCGTCGGGGCCCGCGGCGGCCGGAATGGACCTGGCCATCGACCTGGACGATCCGACCACGCCCGCGGCCCGCGTCCGGCCCGGGGTCCGGAAGCCGTTGGACGCCGAGGGCCTGGCCGCGCTCATGGAGGTCACCACCTCCCGGATCGGCGTCGGCCGCGCCGGCCCGTGCCTGCGCACCCGCGCCCTGCAGCTGTTCCTGGCCGACCTGGCCGTCACCAAGGACGCCCTGGCCCGGGACGTGAATCCCAGGCTGCTCGAGGACCTGGGCCTGTTCTCGGTGCGCAGCCGGATCGAAGGCGGCAAGGAGCAGTACCTGCTGCGCCCGGACCTGGGCCGCCGGCTCAGCGACGACGCCCGCAAGGTGGTCGCCGAGCGCTGCGTCAAGGGCCCCGATGTGCAGATCTGCGTCGGCGACGGCCTGTCGGCCCAGGCCATCGAGGTCAACCTGGGCAAGATCCTGCCGGTGCTGCAGGCCGGCTGCAAGACCGCGGGGCTGACCCTGGGCACCCCCTTCTTCATCCAGCACTGCCGGGTCGGGGTGATGAACGATATCGGCGAGCTGCTCCAGCCGGGGGTGCTGATCCTGCTGATCGGCGAGCGGCCCGGCCTGGGCCGGGCGGATTCCATGAGCGCCTATATGGCCTACCGGCCCCAGCCAGGGCACACCGACGCCGAGCGGGACGTCATCTGCAACATCTTCGACGGCGGCGGCGCCAATCCGCTGGAGGCCGGCGCCTACGCCCTGCGCCTGGCCCAGAAGATGTTGAAGGCGCAGGCTTCCGGCGTGAAGCTGAAGTTGATGGAGGCGTGATGGGCATCCTGGAACCGCTCCCGGCCAAGGCGCTGGCCATGCGCCTGATCCCCCAGGTCGACCCCGGCTACGCCCGGACCCTGGGCCTGCGTCCCGGCCAGCGCAGCCTGGGCCTGCTCACCGCCGACAACGACGACGCCACCTACGTGGCCATCGACGAGGCCACCAAGATGGCCGACGTGGAGGTGGTGTTCGCCCGGTCCTTCTACGCCGGCGCCCGGCACGCCTCCGGCGCCCTGTCCGGCGAGATCATCGCCATGCTGGCCGGGCCCGACCCGGCCGAGGTCAGCTCGGGGATGGACGCCGCCCTGCGCTACCTGACCGAGCGGGCCCTGTGGTACTCCGCCGACGAACGGGGCGGGACGGCCTTCTTCCCCCACGTCATCGCCCAGATCGGCAGCTACCTGGCCCAGCTCACCGGCCTGCCGCTGGGGTCGCCGGTGGCCTACCTGGTGGCCCCGCCGCTGGAGGGCTGCTACGCCCTGGATGCGGCGCTCAAGTCCGCCGCGGTGCGCATCGCGCACTACACCGCGCCGCCCTCGGAAACCAACTTCATGGGCGCCATCCTCACGGGCGAGCAATCCGCCTGCGAAGCTGCGGCCCAGGCCTTCCAGGCGGCGGTCCTGGAGGTCGCCCAGCGCCCGTTCCTATACTGAGATCCGGAGGCAGACCATGTCGGAATTCGATCAGGACCTGATTTCCATCCAGGAAGCCCGGACCCTGGCGCTGGCCGCGAAGTCCGCCCAGGAGTGGTGGGGCCGGGCCAGCCAGGAGGAGGTCGACCGGGTCTGCGCCGCCATGGCCGAAGCCGGCGCCGCCGCCGCCGCGAGCCTTGCGGCCCTGGCGGTGGAGGAGACCGGCTACGGCGTCATGGAGCACAAGACCCTGAAGAACCAGCTCTGCTCGAGCATCCTGTGGGACAGCATCCGCGACATCAAGACCGTGGGAGTGATCGACCGCGACGAGGCGCGGCGCCTGTTCCACGTGGCCCTGCCCATGGGCGTGGTCGCCGCCCTGATCCCCTCGACCAACCCCACCTCCACCGCCTTCTTCAAGGCCATGATCGCGGTGAAGGCCCGGGACGCCATCGTCATCTCGCCGCACCCGGCGGCGGCCCGCTGCACCCACGCGGCCGCCGCGGTGATGGCCGAGGCCGCGGAGCGCGCCGGCGCCCCCCGGGGGCTGATCAGCTGCATGACCCAGTGCAGCCTGCCGGGCACCAATGAGCTGATCCGGCACCCGGCGGTGGCGCTGATCCTGGCCACCGGCGGCACGCCCATGGTGCGGGCGGCCCACTCGGTGGGCAAGCCGGCCTATGGGGTGGGCCCCGGCAACGTGCCCTGCTACGTCGACCGCAGCGCCGACCTGGCCCAGGCGGCGCGCTATCTGGTCGCCAGCAAGGCGTTCGACTTCTCGGTGATCTGCGCCACCGAGCAGGCCGCCATCGTCGACCGCCCGGTGGCCGCCGCCTTCGCCCAGTGCATGGCCGCCGAGGGCGCCCATTTCGTGTCGGAAGCCGAGGCCGACCTGCTGCGCCGCACCCTGTTCCGTCCGGACGGGGGGATGAACGCGGCCACGGTCGGCAAGTCGCCCCAGGTGCTGGCGCGCATGGCCGGATTCACGGCGCCGGATTCGGCCCGCATCCTGGTGGCGCGGTTGCGCGAGGTCGGGCCCGGGGAGCCGCTCTCCCGGGAGAAGCTGACCACGGTGCTGGGCTGGTACGAAGCGGACGGCTGGCAGGAGGGCTGCACCGTCTGCATGAACCTCATCAACTTCGGCGGCGAAGGCCATTCCCTGGCCCTGCACGCCCGGGACGAGGACGTGGTGATGGCCTTCGCCCTGGAAAAGCCGGTGCACCGGATCGTGGTGAACACCATGGCCTCCCTGGGCGGCACCGGTTGCACCACGGGAATGAGCCCGAGCATGACCCTGGGCCCCGGCGGGGTGGGCGGCGCCATCACCGGCGACAACATCGGCGTGAAGCACCTGTTCACGGTGAAGACCCTCGCCTACGAGTTGCGCCCCCCGCCCCCGGCGGCGATGGCCCCCGGAGGCCGGAGCGCGGCTGCGGCGCGGCCCGCGGCGCCGCCCGACCTGATCGAGCGGATCGTGCAGCGCGTCCTTGCGGATTTGCAGGTTAGATAGGCACAATGACCCATAATCAAGCTGAAGATGGAGGTTCAGGTGAATGATCCCGCACTGATCGCCCTGGGAATGGTCGAGACCAAAGGCCTGGTGGGCGCCATCGAGGCCGCCGACGCCATGGTCAAGGCCGCCAACGTGACCCTGATCGGCTCCGAATATGTCGGCGGCGGCTACGTCACCGTCATGGTCCGGGGCGACGTCGGCGCCGTGAAATCCGCCACCGACGCCGGCGCCGCCGCCGCCAAGCGGGTCGGTGAACTGGTCTCCGTGCACGTGATTCCCCGCCCCGATTCCAAGGTCGAACTGATCATCCCCCAGAACACCAAGGGGTCCATCGGCGGCCGGGGCTGATCCGGGAACGCTGAAAACCAGAGGAGACGGGCCCCATGGGCGAGTCGTTCCAGCTTCGCGTTTATTCGTACCTTGACCGGATGCAGCCGCAGTACGCGGCGTTCGTCGGCTCCATCACCCAGGGCGACCTGCCCACCGCGGGCATGGCCGCGCTCTACATCGAAGTGTCCCCGGGCAACGAGGTGTTCCGCCTGGTGGACATCGCCGTCAAGGCCACCGAGGCGCACCCCGGCGCCCAGGTGGTGGAGCGGGAATTCGGCATGTTCGAAGTGCACTCCCGCTCCCAGGCGGAGGTGCTGGAGGCGGGCCGGATCGTGCTGGACCGGCTGGACCTGAAGCCGGAGCAACGGATCAAGCCGAACATCGCCTCGGTGCAGGTCATCACCAACGTCGATCCCTACCAGGCCCAGCTGATCAACCGGTTCCGGCGCGGCTCCATGCTGGTTCCGGGGCAGACCATGCTGGTGCTGGAGGTCGCCCCTGCGGCCTACATCAACTTCGCCGCCAACGAGGCCGAGAAGGGCGCCTCCATCGAGATCGTGCACATCTCCGGCCTGGGCCGCTTCGGCCGCATGTGGCTGTCCGGCACCGAATCGGAGATCATGCAGGCGCGCGACGCGGCGGTCAATGCCATCGAATCGCTGGACGGTGTCGAGGGACGCTAATGGTCATCACCGAAGAAGAGTTGCGCCAGGCATGGCAGAACGGCCGGGGCCAGATCCCGGGCTTCCCGCCCGGCACGCGCTTCACCCCCGCCGCCATGGACTTCCTCAAGACCCGCCAGCCCGACCTGCTCCAGGCCTGCGCCGCCGCCCCGCCCCTGGCCCCGTCGGGCCCGCGCCGGGTGCTGCAGGCGCCCAAGGGCCAGCGGCTGATCTTCACCGCCGTGGATGTGCCCGAACTGCTGGCCGGCGCCGGCGCGACCCTGGTGGTGCACCCCACGGTCACCGTCACCCACGCCGCCCTGGAACTGCTGCGCAAGGCCGGCGTACGGGTGATCCCCTACGTCGAATCCGCCGGCGCCGCGCCGGAGCTGCCGGCCCCGGCTCCCGCGGCGACGCCCGGGACCACGGACGAGGAAACCCTGCGCAAGGTCAAGGAAGCGGTCCTGGCGCGGCTCGGCAAGCCGGTGGACCCGGCCGTGCTGGACGCCGTGCTGCGCCGGGTGCTGGCGGCGCTGTAGACCCAGGCCTTTTCTTCCGGCTTAGACAGACTCCCTGGTACCGGGAACCAAACATAAATCTTCACGCGCAAGAACCGGGTCGCCAGGCCGGTGCCGATCAGTGATCCTGGAACTGGAGATGTTCATGAACAAACGTCTGTACAGCCTCGGGGCCCTGCTGATCGTGTACCTGTTCTGGGGCGGGACCTACCTGGGCATCCGCTTCGCGGTCCAGACCATCCCGCCGTTCCTCATGGCCGGCACCCGGTTCCTGATCGCCGGCATAGCGGTCTACCTGTATGCCCGGATGCGGGGAGCGGCCAAGCCGAAGAAAGAGCACTGGATCGACGCGGGCATCGTCGGCGCCCTCCTGCTGCTCGGCGGCAACGGCATCGTCTCCTGGGCGGAGCAGATGGTGTCTTCGAGCATCGCCGCCCTGCTGATCGCCACGGTGCCCCTGTGGATGATCCTGCTCGGACTGTTCGCCAAGGATACCCCGCGCCCCAACGCCATCGTCTGCGCAGCGGTGGCGCTCGGTTTCGCCGGCATCGCCATCCTGGTGCTGCCGTCCTCGGGCATCGGCCGGATCAGCCTGACCGGCGTCGCGGCGCTGCTGGTCGCCTCCCTGTTCTGGTCCCTGGGGTCCATGTACTCGCGCCGGGCCAGGCTGCCGGGCTCGCCCCTGCTCGCGGTGGGCATGCAGATGCTGGTGGGCGGCGCGCTCATGGTACTCGGCTCCGGCCTTGGCGGCGAGTGGTCCCGGTTCCATCCGGCCCAGGTCTCCGCCCGGTCCCTGTTCGGCATGGGCTACCTGGTCCTGTTCGGCTCGATCGTCGCCTACAACGCCTACATCTGGCTGCTGAAGAACGCCGACCCCACCTGGGTTTCCACCTATGCCTTCGTCAATCCCATCGTCGCTGTGTTCCTCGGCTGGCTGCTGGCCGGCGAGCAACTGACGGCCCGGTCGGTCTGGGCGACCGCGATCATCGTGCTTTCCGTGGTCATCATCACCGTCAACAAGAACATGGAAACCAATGCGCTGCGGCGGGCCTAGCTCCGCGTTTCCATGAGCTTCTTCACCACGAGGTCCCCGTACCACGCCAACCCGTATGGGGCTTCCAGCGCCGCCAGCGCCTTCATCATCCCGGCGAGATCGGCCACCCCCGCCACCTGGAGCTCCCGCACCTGCCGCTCGGTGCGGCCCGGAACATGGGGCGGCCGATCCTCCAGCACCCGGGCCAGGGCCCGGGGCAGGAAGGGCAGGGAATCCACATCGCCGGTCTTGTGCAGCCATTTCCACAGGGCCGGCCAATCCTCGGCCTCGAACCGGTCCCATAGCCGCAGCGCCAGTTCCCGGTCCTCCGGCGCCAGCGGCGAGCGCGCAGCGAAGGCCCTTGCCATGGCGGCGGGCGGCACCTGGCTCCCGCCATCCCTGAGCTGGGCCAGTTCCAGATACATGGAAGGCCGCTCCCGGATCAGGCGCGCCACCACCCAGAGCTGCGCCAGCTGGTCCCAGGGTTCGGCGCTGAACCACAGGATGGCGCTACCGGCCCCCTGCAGGGTGCCCAGGACCGTCTCCTCCTCCCGGACCGCCGAATCCCCGGTCAACCCCCAGAACTGGGCCCGCAGCCCGGCCCGGCGTTCCGGATCGGGGCTCCAGGGGCCCATGGCCGGGGAATCCCGCCAGACCAGCGCTTCACCCGGCAGCTCAGCCGCTGCCCAGGCCAGCCGGCCCATGTCCCCGCTGCATAGGTGGTGCATTCCCATCCCCAGTCATATCAATCCCGACACCCGTTGAGTGCCGGCAACCGGCCTGGGGTTCCCCTATAAAACAACCCCGTTCTGGGCGCCATCCATGGTGAGGGTGGCCCCGTTGATGTAGCTCGCCTGGCCGGAAGCCAGGAAGACGACCGCCCGGGCGATCTCCTCCGGCGCGGCCATGCGGCCCATGGGAATGCGCGCCACGGCCCGGGCGCGGGCCTCCTCCAGGCTGATGCCGTGGATCCGGGCATCGGCCTGGATGCGCCCGGCCACCCGGTCCGTCTCGGTCATGCCGGGGCTGACCCCCACCACCCGGATCCCGCGCGCCGCATAGGCCGTGGCCACCCCGGCCGTCACCAGCATGAGCGCCGCGTTCGCCGCCCCGCCCGCGAGGTGCGCCGGCGAAGCGACCTTGCCGCCGACGCCGATGATGTTGACGATGACCCCGTGCCCCCGGGCGGCCATGCGCTTGACCAGCGGATCCAGGACGTTGATCGTGGTGAAATATTTCGCGTCCATGGCCGTGCGCCAGGCCTGGGGCGTCAGTTCATCCGGCGGCATCTGCCGGGCAGCGCCGGCGCTGTTGACCAGGACATCCACCGGCCCCACCCGGTTTTCCACCGCCTGCACCAGCGCCGCGGCCGCCTGCGGGTCGACCAGGTCCGCCGCGAAGCCGAAGGCCTGGGGCAGGTCCGCCAGGGCCCGGTCGAGATTGGCCTGGTCGCGGGAGCAGATGGCGACCCGGGCGCCTTCCGCCGCGAACGC
>Ga0316231_1001797_pt1 | contig 22460 bp, 22 predicted proteins | sample TBH18027metaG_FD_206002 | JGI IMG/M metagenome (GOLD analysis project Ga0316231, IMG submission 206002) | Freshwater microbial communities from Trout Bog Lake, Wisconsin, USA - TBH18027 | ecosystem: Environmental > Aquatic > Freshwater > Lake > Hypolimnion/Profundal zone | place: USA: Wisconsin... | reverse complement strand
CAGTCGACGTACACGCAAAACGTACGCGTTTCGTGTTGACGTCTTGTGTCCACGTCGTACCCGAGTATGATGTTAAAACGACTGTAAAAAAGCCTTCTTCAGCCGGCACATAATCAGCTCTCAGTAGGATTATCGACTGAGAGCTGATTATGTGCCGATCGCTCAAATGCTCAAACAGCGTGAAACCCCCTGCCGTGTCCGAAATTTTTTACAAATGTAGCGTCTCGAGAATGGCTGTGATTCTATCAGCGCCGTCAGCCGGAACCGTCACGGCGCGCATTGGAAGTTGCACGTTGAACCCGAGGCTCGACGTCACGCTCTCAAAAGTAGGGCGTTTTTATGTTGGGGCACGAGGGTTGAAAAACGCGAATTTTTCGCTCAAAACGTGGCCTTTTTCCACTAGGGCATTTGGGGCGTTTTGGGCGTGTACATTTGTAAGGCGTAGGTGGTGAAAAATATTTGATAAAAATTTACGAAAAGTTTTTGGGAAAATGAATCGAGAACCCCCGCCCCAAACGCCCCAAATGCCCCAAGGCTTTTTTACACTACTTTCTAAAACTTTTATATATTTATAAATTTTATATTTATAGTGTATATTACCTATATTACATAATATATACATATAATATATATATAAAATATAAGAAAGCACTGTAAAAAGTCTTGGGGCACAAGTGGGGCACAGCCCCTCCTCCCCGTGCCCCAAATGCCCCAACGTAAAAACGCCTTATTCCTCGATTTCACCGTCTCCCAGGATTCGGACGTATTTGTATCCACGTTTCGTACGGGATCCGTCACGCAAAATGTGTTTGTCGGCCTTGGCACCACGTTTTTCAATGAAGTCCACGAATTTGTCCCACGACATGTTAGCACCTGACACGCGGAGTAGCTCTTTCAAGTCGACCGCCGTGGCGTCGTCGTTTCCACCGCCGAACACCAAGTGCTTCGCGATGACCTGCGAGTCGTCGTTGCTGCGACCGATGAACCGCTCGGTGTCCTCGCGTACGATGGCGCTCGGCTCGAGTGCGTGGTCCTTGAACGCATCGAACACGAGCCACGTGTACGCATTGATAACGTCGGGCTGTGCGGCGTACGCCTTGATCGTGTCGTCCCGTAGCAAGTAGAACGGGAGCGGTGCCTCCGCCATTTTGGGGGCGGCGACGAACTTGTGCGGGAAATTCAACGCCACCACATTCTCGAACGCATCCGTGGGCGACACTTGCGGCAGGTCGTTCACGTTCATGAAGAGCATGGCCTGGATGCGAAACGCGACCTCGTCCATGCGGTTCTTGCGCGCCAGCAGCATGTCGCCGCCCGACGCGATCTGCTTGATGAGGTTGCCGTCGATTTTGATGCTCCGGTCGTCCACGTCCCGCGTCACCTCCTGCGAGTACGCCATGCGCCGGTACTCGAGGTCGAGCATCCACGACTGTCCTTTCGCAGCGTCACCGCCCATTCCTCGTTGCATCATGAAACTCTTCGCGTTCACGGGCCACACGTACGGGCCAAACGCCTGCTCGTCCATGCGCGTCTTGCCACCCTTGCCACAGTCGCGGTCGCCTTTTTCGAGGACCCACGCTTTGTTTTCCTCGACGAGCCCCGAGATGGCCCGCGCCGTGATCTCGAGCGCCGTCCGGCACCGCTCGTCGTCGCCGAACCACGGCTTGATGAGCCGCTCGTACACCTCGGCCATTTTCGCGGGGTTGCGCTTCGGGAATTTGCGCGCGATTTTCAGAGTCGACATGACGTGCGGAGCCTCCTGGTATTTCAAGAAATTTCTGGCGCGAAAGTCCCAGATGCCGTCGTCGAAGCAGAGGAACCCCTGCGTGGACTTCCACAGCTGGTCCGCGAAGTTCGGCGAGTCCGGCATTTTGGCCATCGTGACCTCGATGATGTGCTTGGCGTTGGGCAGCTTGGAGCTGTACGCCACGAGGTCCCCATTTTTGTTGACGTTTTGTATGTTGGCTGAAATGCAGCGGCTGATGAGTGCGTCCTTGACGCATTTCTCGTTCTCTGTCCAGATGTCGTTTTGCAGGACGAACACGCGGCCGCCCGACTTGCGCACGTCGTTCTCGATCATTTTTAGAAATATGGGCCACGCCTCGTTCTCGTTACATGCGACGTGCACCTTCCCGCTGGCGATGCTCGCGTGCGCGTCCGCGCGCTTGGCTCGGTTCTCCTCGTCGGCCTTGATGGCTCTGAACGCCTCCACGTTGTCGTTTTTGGCGATCTTTTTGAGTGCGTCGAGCGAGTGCTTCGTCGGGTGGGGCTCCCCCCACTCGTCCCAACGTGCGCGAATGCCGTCCTCGTTGAATGCCGGCCCTTTTTGGCTCCACTCGAGGAACAGCGGCAGCGTAGTCGGCGCGATGCCTTTCAGAATCAAGCCGATATTCTTGTACTGCGCCGGCACTTCGATGCGTGACGTCGCCACGATGCCGAGGTACTGCTTGATGAACGGGTTGAGCATCGGCGCGGGCGGCGTCACGGCGGCCGGCGTCACGTCTGGTTCGGGGACGACCGTGACGACGGGCGCGAGTGTCTCAGGAACGGCGTCGTCGGCGTTTTGCGCTGCAAGCTCCGCCGCCGCCTCGATTTCCTGACGCATGAGCCGGCCAAAATCGCGCTTGATTTCGGCGTAGCCCTCGGGGTTGTCCTCCTTCACCCAATTGCGAATATTTCCCAGATTCAATTTTTGACCGTAGCGATTGCCGAACGACGGCCAGCGCTTTTCACACACTCCCTCCTCGAATTTCGTCGAGCGCCGGCTCAACGCGATCCAATCTGGCAGGAACGCGTCGGGGTCGCCAATTTCGTTGCCTACGTGAAACGCCGCCATCCCGGGCTGCACCCATTCGTCGTTGGACGCATCGGCTCGCGCGACGCTCATGAGGCTGAAACACCTCGACACGAGGCTGCGGAACGCGGGCGTGTCCTTGTATACATGGTACGTCGACGCCACCGGCGTCGGCCGCGCCGGACGCATCAGGTCCGCGGCCCATTCCGGCACCGTCCACATGCGCACGTCGGGCTCGTCGCCGAACGTGCTGATGAGATGGTCGCGAACGTCGTTCGAACACACTTGGTCCTTCCACGTGACGACGATCCTGCCGTCGACCTTGGTTCCACCCATTCGGATTTTCCATGTGAACGGGGCGAACACGCGCGTGTCCTCGGGCTTGGTCTGCCCCAGCATGCGCATGAGGTGCGGCACGTTGTACACGCTCTTGTCGACGATGGCGCCGGGAATTTTTGCCACCTCGGTGAGCCGAAACGCGAGTGCTGCCCCGAACGTGGGCAGGTCGCGCGGCCAGATGCGCACGTCTCCGCGGCATACGATGTGGTAGCTCTCGAACGCCTTTCCGTTTTTCATTCCGGGGGACTGCATGACCTCGAACAGTTCGCGCCGGAAGCTGTAGCCGTTGTCCGCGATGGCGTCCACGCCCATGAGGTCGGCCATATAGCGGCAGACCTCGATTATGGTGTGCTGAACGTCGAGCTTGTGCTCGGCCGGGTCCCACTCGACGTCGGCGAATCCCTTGACGGGGCGGTCGGCGCGGACGAGCTCGAAGGCGTTAACGTCCTCGGGAACGCCGGAAGGCGGAGCCGCCATGACGTAGTATTTCGAGTACCCAGACGCGACGATGAACGAGCCGGGCGCGGACGCCGCGGGCGACGCGAGAGCCGCGGCACGGCAGCCATTGACGGGGGTGTACACGGTCAGCGAGGCAAGGGTGGCGCGGGTGAGCGAGACGGGGGCGCGAGGATCCATACCAGGGGCTCCGAGAATATTTTAGAGGCGCGGCGTCGGTTTAACCCTCCAACGCGCCCACAAAACCTCCAAAAAATTTTACTGTGGTGACGTCATTTCTTGTAGCATAGCGAGTAAGTTGCGCACCATCGCATCGTCTTTCACCTTCCTCAGCTTCGCGGCCTCAGCCGCTTCCTTCGCCTTCGCCATGCGCGCGTGGTAGTTCGCCATCACGTTCGAATTGTACGCCTCCGGGTCTTCAAGGTATTTTTTGCGGGCGTATTCGCGGTCTTGGATTGCTTTCTTCATCTTTGGCGTCAGCACATCCCCCGGCGCTGGGTTGTACTTGCGCGGGCGGCCGGCTTTGCGGCGTTCGACCGTAGGAGTTGCGACCTCTGCCATGATGGTATTGTATCCCCTACCTTTAATTGAGAAAATTATTATAGCCGCGTCCTGTGTACCCACCATGTCACGCGCATACCTTAAGCGGGTAACGCCGGCATTGGAGCCGCCACCGCGAGCCGCTCCTGCCGGAGCCGCTGATAACGTTCTCGTTGATACCGCGTGTAGTACCCACGCGAGCGCGCATACTTGCTCCCGGGACGTCCGCCGGCGACGCAATGGTTCGCGCCGTGAAGGTGGGTCCCGTGCGCCATGATGTGACGCTGCTCCTCTGCAAGGAGCTCCTCCTTCGTGTTGCACGGGAAAGCCGTCAGCAATTGCACCCGGACTTTGTCCGCCCCGCCGACGTGCTCGAACCAACGATAAACGAGGCGGTTTGGGAACCGCGTCGCGTAACACTTGTGAACGTCGAAGCGGTAATGTATGTTAGCCGTCGTCGATCCCACGTAGAAAGGCACGCCGACCTCGTCCGTCAGCGCGTACACCGCCCCGTTTTGGTAGTTCGGCATCCACTACTAAGCGCCCACATTTTAAATCTCACGCACGCGTAATGGAGGCACCCACGACACCTCAGGCACCCGAGCCCGTTGCCTCCCCGCCCGCATCGTTCACCGATCTCGGCTCTATCATCGTGGACCTGCAGGAAATGACGTTTCTCACTGACGTCGACGGCATCCCGTGGCACCTCCTCGACCATCGCAAGAAGACGCCACGCGACTACTTGTACGAGAAACTCGCAGAACTCATCACCGACGAGAGCGTCCTCATGCCGTGCATTATGGCGCACGAATTAATTAATGGCGCGCATATACTAACGGACGAGTGTCAGGATGTCCTACAACCTCAACACCCCCTACCCGTCGAGGCAGATCCACTGCAGTAGCGCATACGGCCAGGCGTTGACGTCGACCATGGGCTCAGAACTCTATTTCGCGTTCTCGGAAATGCTGGTCGACGTGCCCGACACCGTAGATGTTTTGATCGGCGTCGTCAGCGCCACGATCCCCTACTCGTGGCCGAACATATCGGTATCCCAGATGAACAACGCGTTCGCATATATGGTCGCAGAGTCCCCCCTTCCCCGCCTCATCATCGTGCCCGACGGTTACTGGTCCATTAACGATGTTCTAACATTCTTGAACTCGTCGGCGGCATTCCAAAACGATAACCTCGTCGCCACGTATGAACGCCCGACAGGCTTGGTTTCGATTACGCGTTCGGCTATTGCTACAATTTCTATTTTCGGCCTTGCAATCGGTGCGACGCTACCGTGGGCACCGCTAACGAACTGCTACCTCGCCAGCCTCCTCGGCTTCAACCTCAATACCTTCGTCCTCGCCTCACTTATAACTTCTTTCTTCACATCCCACGCCCAGACCGCGACGTGGGCGGGCAACACGCCCGTCGACCTGATGCCTACGCAATCCGTGTGGATCGAGAGCGACTTCATGACGGACTCCTTCGACAGCCGCCAGGGCGGCCGCACCCCCGTCCTCGCACGCGTTCCCGTGACCGGGATCCCGGGCACGTTCATTCAGTGGCAGAACATCACCGGCCAACGCGTGCGAATCCATCAAAAACAACTGGGTAGCCAAGTGATGCTGCGCCTCACGGACGACAACCGCAACCTCATCGATTTTCGCGGACGCCCGTGGTGCATCACGCTGCAAGTGGACTTCGTGCATGCGCTCGAAGCGCCCGACATGTCCCGCGACGCGCTCGGCCTCTCGGTCTTCGGGAACAACTGCCGCACCGGCTAAGGCCGGTAAAAGTCAGGCGCCCGACGCGCACGGGTCGACGGCGCCCGAGGCGGCAACTCCATGCGCGCCCGCATGCGAAGCGGCGCCGGTGGCGACGGCGTCTCGGACACATGCGTGAATGCCGGCGAATGCGAAGGCGTCGCGGACACGTGCGTGAATGACGCCGGCGGGACGTATGCAGGACCGTGCGGTGTGTGCTGCGCTCGTAGGGACGGCGTACGGTACACGTCCATATCGCCCGCATGCTGAGCGCGTAGGGAAGGCGCCCCGGCCGCGCCCGTAAACGCGAGCGGGTTCGGCCCCGCGTTGAGCCCGACCTCTGCCGGCTGCCTCGGCGCCGGAGGCTGCGCCGGACCCCCCCAATGGCGGACGCCCGTCGTGAACGCGCCGGCTGGGTCCACGCCATAAGCGTACGCAGCCCCCGCCCCAGCGAGGCCGGCGCCGATGGCCGAGCCCGCTGCGATGTACGCGACTTTGTTCTTTTTTAAGTGCTCTCGTAGCCCCATTTACACTTGCCCCACATTTTTAACGGCGGGCCAGCGCGTCACGCAGCACATGGCTCGACCCTCCGTAGGCAGGAGGCCCCCACTTGCGCGTCATGTTTTCGGCCATCCCGTGGCCAAGTCCCAGCCCGTACGCCTCGTGCCGTATGCGGTCGACGCTGGCCGCATGGGCCTCGTTGGCGCGTGCGACCATGCGATTCCCACGCTCGAGCCCCCGGTGAAGACCGTACACGCCCGCCGCCGCCGACGCCACCGTCCCGAGCGCCCCGAGGTAGGCGCCGCGGTTGTTGTAAAAGTGAGAGCGGACGCGTTCGCCGAGGCTCGGCTGCTTGCGATCCTTTTCGCCCAGCGCGACGACACTGGTGCGGTCCATACACTCCGTCCGCATTTTTAACGGTGGAGGAAGGGACGGAGCGTTTCCATCGTCTGCTGGGCGCCATGCTCCCGCCCACGCGCGTGGCCGGCCACGTAGCCCGCCACGGTGCCCTGCTGGGTTCCGCGCTCGAGGCCCGAACGGTGCCCGATGGCGTGACCCAGGTACGCTGCACCCGCCGCCCCAGCGCCGGCCGCGACGCCACCGGCGATGCTAGAATACAAGGCGCGGTTCTGCACGAAATGGTTCTTGATGCGCTCGCCGAGCGACGGCTGATTCTTGGCCTTCGCGCCGAGAGCCACGATCGCGGGCTTCTCCATTTACCTATGGCGCCCACATTTTATTCGTACAGGGGTTCGAGCGTGAGCACGACGGTGTGGTCGAGCAGGTCCGTCGGCGGCAGGGACACGTTGTCCTGGAAAAAGCTCACGTGAAGCTGCGGCCCCTCGATGGGCGCGATAATGACGGGCTGCTGCGAGCGGCCATTTTGGTCGACAAATTTGCTGCTCGTGAGGGGGAGGACGAACAGGGGGCGCTGATTCACGAACGACGCCGACGTGTGCGGCGTCGAAAAACTGTCGATTTGCAGGTACAACATGCCCGTCGTCGTCGTGGTGAGGGCCGGGCCGCCCCAGAACCCGATGGTGGAGAGGTACACACGGTATCCCTTGGGCGCTTCGGCCGACGCGAGCCAGGGCTGGCCGCCGAGGTCGATGGTATAATTGTACTTGGTTCCGGCCCCGCTGCCGCCCACCCGGTCGGTCGACGACCACATCAACGTGAACACGCGCTTCGCCGACATCCTTACTCCAACATTGGAGAAAATTTGAACGGCGTCGTGCGATTCCGGGGCACGTGAAATTTTTTTGGGAGGGTAAACCAAAACACTCGCAGCGATGAGCCTTCCGATCGAACTCGCGCCCCACAACCTGTCGAACGCCGCGTCGGCCCGCGCCGTGCGCATCACGGCCCTGGCCACGAATGCACAGACTTTTCAGTCGGGCAGCCTCATCCGCATCCAGATTCCGCGCCGCCCCCGGGCCTTCCTCATCCCCTCGGGCTCTTTCCTGCGGTTCGACGTGCAGATCAACAAGGTGGTGACGACCGACGTCAGTGGCAGCCCGAGCTACGCCGGCGTCACGTTCGACGGACACGCCTCGGCGGCCATTTCGCAGCTCGCGACGTACCACAATTCCACGCAGATCGAGGTTATTCTGGGCTACAACCGCCTGTACAACATTTTCCTCGAGTCGCAGGTGACTCGCGAGAGCAAGTTCGGCCAGGGCCAGTTCTCGATCTCGGGGGGCGCGTGCGACACTCGCGTCTCCCCGGCCAACAACGGCAACCAGGTCATGTCCGGCTCCTCGGGCACTCCCGGCGTGTACGCGTTCTGCATCCCGCTCATCTCATCGCTGTTCGGCTCGGGCCAGAACGGAAACAAGTACATTCCCCTTGACCGGCTGAACTCCGACCTTATCCTCGAGCTGACGCTCGACGATTTCCGCAATGCGTTCAAAGTGTGGTCGTCGTCCACGGGCGGCTCGGGCACGTGGAACGCTGTGACCACGGCGAATGTCACCAACGCCGCGGACATTGCCTCTGCCATCTCGATCACGAACGTCCAGTTCGTCGGCCAGCTCGTCGAGCTCGACGACAGTGCGATCGCGCTATACAACAAGATCACGCCCAAGGAGGTCGAGCTTGCCGTCACGCAGTACCGCGGCTACGTGTCCTCGCTGACGGGCCCGCTGTCGTCCGCGTCCGTGCTCGTCCCCGCTCGCTTCCAGTCCACGACCGGCCTGATTTGGGCCTTCTACAACAACGCGTACACCAACGACATGGCCTCGGGCACCATCTCGTGGCGCGCGCGCGCGAACCTGTCGACCGTCACGTACCGCATCGGTTCGCTGCAGTACCCGCCCCGCCCGATTTCGTGCGACACCACCTCGGCGGAGATCATGATGGAGGTCGAGAAGGCCCTCCGGTCAGTGAATGCCGTGAATGGCAACGTCGGCTTCACCAAGGACGAGTACACGCTGGACACGGGCGCCGGCGCGTTCTTCGGCATGCAGGAGCTCGCCGTGTTCCCGTTCGCGGAAGGAACCACTTTTGCTGGTGTGAACACCCTCGGTCAAAACGTATACACGGACCTTGTGTTCACCTCGTCGTCGCTCCCGAGCAGCACGTACAATTTCTGGACGTGGGCCAAGTACGATGCCAAGCTGATCGTGGACGAGACCGGGAGTCTGAGAGTCGTATATTGAAGGGATTCGTTGGTTTTTATAGTTCATTCTCTGGCTCGATCGACGCGGCGGCACGGGCCGCTTACCCCCGCGCCCGTTTAAGCCCAAAAAATACCCCACCCCTCATCAATGGACACGTTCATCCGCACCTACCCCACGTTCGCGGCACTGCGACAGGACCCCATCATCACGCTCCTCGAGACCATGGGCAGCAACGTGCTCGTCCGCGTCGAAGGCAAGTTGAGCGAGCGCCTCGCGAACTCGTCGAACCAGCACTTCAAAATCGTGGAAATCGCGCCCAACTACAACGTGCAAAATCCCCCGACTCCGCTGACATACATTTTCACGTACGTTTAAAACCCATTCCCTGATTAATATGGCACGACGTCGAGAGGCCTCCCCGAAGAAGAAGCTACGCCAAAAGCAGCGCCAGGAACAGCACGTCAACGTCCGCGTAGGCGGAGGCGGCGGCGGCGGCGGCGGCTACGAACGCCCGCAGGTCGTGCAAGTTCAAGACCGATACGAACCCATCGGCGGCAGTTACGCACCCCGCGATGCCAACGACATGATCGCCGCACGCGTGGCCGAAACGCGTGCGGCCATCGAGCACCGCCAAAAACTGAACGACCGTGCCTTCGTGCAAAACCTCGCCATGTCGGGCGTGCGCTCGGCCATCGCGGCCGCCCCGATCGCGATCTCCCTGTGGAACGGTTTCACGCGTGCCAGGGGTGCGGCCCCTGCCCCTCCCCCGGCAGCCCTGGGCAACCCGGGCCCACGCCTCGGGAGTGCCCCCGCCGGCGTCAGCAGCGGCCCGTCCGCGCCTGCGCCTGCGAATGCTGCCAACACGGGCGTCGGCGGCCTTCCTCGCGGAGAGGCGGCGCCGCTCGGCACCCCGGCCCGCCCGGAAGTGCGAGGAGGCGGACTGACGCCCTACCAGCGCCAAGTGCTGGAAGCCAACGAGCGGAAAAAGGCGAACGACCGTGCTCGCCGTGCGGCCACACGACAGTCCAAGTCCGAGGGCGGCGGACCCAGTGGATGGCCCTCGGACTCGTAGGATTTTTAACCTATCATTTTTGTAGTGGAATGAGCGCACCTTTTGATGGAACTGCGGAGACGCTCGAAACGCCGTTCGATCTCGTGACCAGCGTCGAAAACGCCATGACGACCGTGGTCGCCTCGATCCCGCCACAGCGTACCCAATGGGACACCAGCAACATCGTGAGCGGCACCTCCCTCACGCCTGCGAACGTGGGCGGGGGCTTCCCGCAGACGTTTCGCAGCGACCAAATCCCGTGGTCGGACGGCGCGGGCCCGATGTGGCCGAACCTACTTCCACTCATTAATAGCGGGACGACGCGCATCGAGGCCAGCAACGTGTACGGCGAACTTGTGAATGCCACACTCGACGTGGGGAACCTCGTGGGCGGCGTCATCGCCACGTCGCACCTGCCCACGGCCCCGACGTACTCCGCCGTCACAGTGACGGGCACACTCACAAGCAGCAATGTGTCCGCACAATTCCTCCACGGCGCGCTCTCCTACGCATCCCTCACAGGTGCGCCCACGTCGTTGACAGCCTTCGCGAACGACGGCTCCGACCGGTACGCGCACATGACTGACCTCACGAGCGCCATCGCCCCGGGCTCTATTCCGTGGGTCGACGTGCTGGTGAGCTCGAACATCGGAATCCAGGCATTGGACATTGAGCAGCCTTTTTATAGTTTTTGCAATTTCGTCAATATCAACTGGTACCAGCACGGCCTCCTCAACGGACAGCCCCCATCGTCGTCCCCACTGTACATTCCCACCGGATCAACCACCATAAACACCACGTCGTCGGTGGGAAACCCCAATTTGGCCCAGAACTACGTGACAAGCTACGTAAAACTGCTCACCGACACGGGCGTCCTCGCCCAGAACCTGACGGGCCAGATATTGCTTTCGGCGCTCCCTAATTTTCTGCAGCCCACGATCACGTACGACGTGACGAATTACTTTATAGACGCAACACCTCTTAACCAACGCACACTCACCGCGACCGCTGACATTTCCGCGTATTTCCACGCGGAGTTCCCAAGCACGACGGATGCAGTCATTTTGTCCACGTTGGGACTGGATCCATACCTCGGGTTCGATCAAATCACATCGATGAACGTCTTCAACGAGACGAAAACAACGACGGCGACGTCGAACATGCGCTTTAGCCTTGGAAACAAGGCCCATCCGTTGAGCAACGTGGCGACCGATTATTTAACTACGGCTTTCGATGCCAACGTGAACGGAAACCTAAACGTGAACGGGAGCGCAACCGTCAAAGGAAATCTCACCGTGAATGGTACGATTTCCGGCACGTTGTCGGGTTCAACATCATCGTCATCAACAAGCAGTTCGGACTCGGCGGCGATGGCACTGGGCGCCCTGGGCACGCTGTTCGGGTTGGGCGGTGCATTTACAAGCATTTTTGGCGGAAAAGCAACGGGAGCAGGCAACGGAGCGGCTGGCCCACAGGGAGAGCAGGGGCCACAGGGCGCCCAGGGCCCCCCGGGTCCGCCGGGTCAGATTATAAACACAAACACCGGCGCACCTCAAAAGACGCTTCAGGAGCTTCTCAATTCCGAATACGCATATTTTGCGAGTAACGTGAACGTGCTGATAACAGACTACAACGGGAATCCAGCGAATGTGAAAAACCTACTCGGTGTTATCGTCGGTGCGCTCAAAGTGGCTGGTGACCCCGCTTCGATCAACTACCGAATGAACCGGAACGAGCGGGTGAACTGGTACAATTGCGCTGAAATATCATCCTCGATGATTGACATTCTCGAGCGAACAGCGAAAGCAGGGGGGTTTCAGCTCGTCAATCAAAACGTTCCGCCTGCGTCGTCGACGGCTGGGCTGGAAGGCCCTGCATCACTATTACCCAACGTTGATACCACTGCCAGCGTGGAGGACGTGGATCCGCTTTTTCCAAGCGATGGCAATTAAAATATGAAATGAATGTAATGGCGGCGCCGACCTTATACGGGCAGGACACGTGGACCTGCAATGTGTGGCTGTACAGTTCCACGTACTCTCCCACGCAACAGTACGATGTGGGTTTTCAATACACGTTATCGAACAGCGTCATGACGCCGAATCCCGTGTCGGTGTCGTACCAAGCCGGGATGTCCGTGGGCGAGTCCCTGGTTTTTGACACAGGCCTTTTTACGAGCGGCATCGCATGCTCGGCGAACGTCGTCGCGAACGCGCAGGTCCACGGACGACAACTCATTGCGTACTATGATAAACCAAATATCGAATATACGACGCAATACTACGCCGATCACGCGCTCATCGCTAATGGGGACGGCGTTTTTAACGGCAGCATTGACGTGTTAGGGACGACGCGGACGTGCAACCTCAGCGTCGGCACGGTGGGCCCGTACAATGCGTACGTGGCGCCGTCGTCGAACGTCACCCTATTCGCAACGACGAGTAACGTGCGACTTTTCGACTGGCTCACGAGCCTCATCCCATCCAACCAATCAGGCACGTTGAGCTTGGCGTACGGCGCCGCGTCCGCTGGCGGCATCAAGTACAACGGCGCCACATGCAACCTTTCGAGTGCGGGCGGCGTGCTCGCATTTGGCGGAGTCACGAGTGCCAGCCCCACCACGTTTTACAGTTGGTCGAACACGTCGACGCATGTGAATGGGTGCTTTGCGTGCAACGCAGTAACGTCGTGGACAGCGGACGCGGTGTTGTACGCTGGGGGAAACGTGTTGATTCACAGCGGCAACATTTCGGCCTACGCATATTTGGGCCCGACGGGTGCGACCGGCCCAGCCGGCCCGGCGGGACCGACGGGCTCGACTGGTGCAACCGGCCCAACTGGCCCGACCGGTCCCACGGGTGCAACCGGTCCGACCGGCGCGACCGGCCCGACCGGACCCACCGGCGCAACAGGCGGGACGGGCGCGGCTGGTGCATCCCCGTTTTACTTCGACGTCAGCGGAAACGTAGCACTGACGTGCAACGTGGCCATCACGGGCACTCTCGCGGCGACAGCCATCGCGTGCCAAGGCCTCAACGCCCAGTTCACGTTATCGGGCGGCGGCGCCGTGGCCTGGACGGGCACGTACTTGTCGTGGTCAGTGAAAGCCACGGCGATCCCATTGACGTCTGCCTACGCCTCGAACGGATTCATCGACATTGGGCCGTCCCCAACGTCGGGGACGATCACGTACTATACGGGAGGCACGACGACGACATTGACGTGCACATCGCAAGGCCTCCCCCTTCCGTTGGGGTCCGCACTCTATTACGTCGTCACGCCAGGACAAACGAATGCATTCGTGCAGTCGGCTCTCGTGGCCGTGTCCTATCCAAGTACAAACGTCGTGCCCACCACCAACTGGATCCTCGTGGCTGTCCACAACGACGCCATCAGCACGCGCATCGTGACGGCGGGCACCAGCCTCATCGTTCCACCGAGCAGCAACGTCGTTGTCGTGGCGGACTTGTTCAACGTGAAATGGGTCGCGAGTGGCGCCCACATTCCACCCGGTTACGTGTACAACTGCGCCAGTGGTGTCGTGGCGAGTGCGACGACGACGACGACGTTGACGGGTGCGACATCTGCTGCGAGTAATTTGCTGTGGACAACGGGAACGCAGTACGTGCCATATAGCGCAATCACGGGGACACCATACATAGCGCCGTGGACGAGCAATATGTATGGAATCAACATGATGAGTTATAACGTGGGAATCGGAAAAACGATAACGAATTATGCGCTGGACGTTAGCGGAACTGTGAATGCATCATCAGTGCTGGGCACGTTGATAAGTGCGGGAACCCTGAGCGCAGGCACCATTAGTTTGACGTCGAGCCTCACGGCGTACAGCATGAACACAAACGCGCTTACTGTAAATGTTTCCCTTAATACGCCGTCGGTTGCGATCACGGTGGGTGGATACTCCACGGCACGACAATTTGATTCCGGGTTTGTTGCGTCAGGCACCACGAATGGCACGTTCATTTCGTTCCATTTTGGCTTTACAAATACGCCACAAGTCACGGCGACGATGAATGCCTCGAATCAGGACATATTCAGCGTCACGGTGTACAACGTAACGACGTCAGGCTTTTACGCGAAATGCTTCGTGTGGGACGGAGCCAACATCGGTGCTATGGCTGGCAATTTTAGCTGGATAGCACTGGGTTGATTTTTAATGTGGGTCCATTGCAATGTCGTCAGGCCTCGAACTCATTTTAAACGCATCCACGGGCACACCTGTGGGCGGCGTGAACACGGCCCGTGTGCAGAATGACGTGGGCGATTTGTGCTTGTGGTCATCCAATTTCGCTGGGATGCGCATCTCAGCGGGCACGGGCAACGTGGCCATGACTGGTACACTGTCTGTCGCAGGCCAGCTGACAGCATCGAATGTGAGCGTGCTGGGAACGACCGAAATTATCAATGCGTATGAGACTCACAGTTCGAACGTCGTTATCAATAATTACGGCACGGGCCCGGCCTTGGCGGTAATGCAGACGGAGACAACGGCGCAGCCTGTGGCGGCATTTTATGCAGGAAGCAATGCCGCGCTGATGGTGACGAGTGCGGGGCAGGTGGGCATCGGGAAGTCGACGGCTGCGTATGCGTTGGATGTGAGTGGGAGTGTGAACGTAAGCGGTGCAATCACTGTAAGCGGGACAACTGTAATTGACGCAAGCAATTACTTTTTAGGTTTAAATAAATATGCTTTCGCATTCACTTCCACACCTATAAGCCCTACAACCAGAAGTGCATGGATTGCCGGTGGCTTATCAGTTAGCATTCCCATAAGTGGCACTTACCTCATTACATATAATGGAAGAGTAAATAATATAACAACGAGCGATAGTTGGTGGAAAATGGGGCTGTGGAACAACAGGACATCTTCTTATCTCAATATAACATGGGGGGGAAATATTTCATACTCGTCTGGAATTGGTGATCTGGGTGCATCGGGTTCGTACGTAGCAACCAGTCTTTTAACGAGTGATACCATTCGATTGGATTATTATGTTGCAGGATCAGGATCAAGCACCATGAACTTCGGGGGTGATACCAATGGAGTAACGACATTGTGTGCTCTAAAAATAGCATAACGCTAAATCGAAACGGAGTTTACTTGGGGCGTTGGATGTGAGTGGGAGTGTGACGGTGAGCGGGACGATAATTACAGGCAATAGTTGTTCGTTAAAATATTGGACAATGTCAGGTACTACAGGTAGTAGCGCAGGTGCACAAGTCGGACCATTTTCAGTTCCTTCCGGATGCACATGGACAAATATAGTGGCTCTATATGGTACAATATACACTGGCGTCCATATATGGCCTTTTAATTGTACTTATAATGGAAACGCATATACTGTTTCATGCTGGATCGATAATGGTTATTTGTATGCATTAAATAGCACAAGCAGTGTATCCGATGTGTGGAGTAAAACATACAATATTATTATTGTTACAACATCATAACTCTCATACGATTACACACTCCCACTCGCATCTCGCGTGGGCGTTGGATGTGAGTGGGAGTGTGAACGCAACTTCAATATACACTGCAACAGGTCAAGGCTTCAAAGTTGCATTTGGCACTGCATCATATACTATTTCAGGTAATATTGGAACGACATCAGCGCCAACGTGTCCAACAATTTCATTTGGGTATACATTCACATCTCCTCCGATTGTATTTTGCACGCCGAATAGTTATGGCGCAAGCACTTCGTTTCTAACTGTAAATGCTATGAGCGGCACTGCACCAACCACCACGGGATTCACACCGTGCATTGTTAATGCGTCATCAGTGACTAATCCGGCTGGGACTTTCTATTTCAATTGGTTGGCGTTGGGTATTTAAGCTAACATCGATTCTGAGTCACACACACCCACTCGCATCTAACAACTGCGTTGGATGTGAGTGGGAGTGTGAATGCTACCAGTTTAGTTGTTGGCGGTTCAACTGCTAAACAAATTGATTGTGGTTCGGGAAGTTATGGTAATGGATCCAGTGTTTCCTTTCATTTTACATTTAATAATGTCCCAAACGTTGTAGTAATGGCATCAGCTGCAACCACATGGGCTCCATCCTATTTAGTTGCATTTAATGCTGGTTCAATTACAACAACAGGTTTTACAGTGAGTGCAGCTATCCTTTCATCTGGAAGTTCAACGATAAGTACATTTGGGAGTTCACCAATTTCATGGATTGCAATTGGTTGATAAAGGCATTTTATTAACAAACTAAAACTGTTAAAAAGGCATTCACACACCCACGCATTTCTAACGTGTTGGTGGGCGTTGGATGTGAGTGGGAGTGTATTTTTTAGGGTTTCGTGAGTTGTGCAAGGTCTACCGACGCAGCGGGGCTGAGAATAGACCCACGGCGGCTTGCAATGCTCTCAATAACGTCGGCCACACTGCGTTCAAGTTCTATGGATGCTGGGCTGATTTCTTGGGGAGGTGGCACACCCGACGCGTGCGTCGGTGATGACGGTGGACTTTGTTGCCGTTCAACCTCGATATGACAGCAACGGGATACCGCAAGGTCCACGTGGGAGAAGCCGTGAAATCCTGGGCAGCTGAAACGCGAAAGGACTCGTTCAAGGCCGATGAGAACGACGCAGGCCAACGTGGCGAGAGTGACAGCATCCATACTTGACGCCATGCAAAAAACTATGTTGACGTAGTATAAATGACCTGGTCGGAGTATACGTCGCAGCACTTTCGAAAATACCGTGGCGCCTACACGGCGCTCGGTGCTGCGCTCGGTGCCGGGGCCGTGGCGGGCGCAATTGCGTACGCGACGGATAGCACGGCGGCCGGGGTGACCAACGGATTGCACGAATTCTCGGAAAAAGTGAAACCCGTGAAGGTGCCACTTGGGTGGGGCTGGGAGATTGCGAACACGACGAGGGGATCGGGCACGAACACGGGGCTCGCTGCAAAGAAGAAGCGGGAAAAAGTGAAGAAGGAACGCGAGCGGGAGCGCGAACGCGATCGGGAGCGAGACCGTGACTATTTCGAGCGGCGGGAGAGGTGGCGGCATTATTGAAAATTTTCGGACACGGCAGGGGGTTTCACGCTGTTTGAGCATTTGAGCGATCGGCACATAATCAGCTCTCAGTCGATAATCCTACTGAGAGCTGATTATGTGCCGGCTGAAGAAGGCTTTTTTACAGTCGTTTTCAAAGCTCGAACGCAAGGTGCCGGGTCCGGTTTTTCAACGCGCGAACCCTTGTGTCGACCGGAACGTCCGAGTCTACGTCTCCATCGCGTCCACGCCACCGCCCGTCGCAGCCGCAGCGGCCGCCGCAGCGGCGCGCCCGCGGGCCTTGCGCAGCCGTGCCTCCTCGGTGACGTGGGTCTTCTTGGCGATCTTCGCGAAGTGAACGCCGAGCTGCGCGCTCAGGTCGTAGGCGCGCTTCCGCATCGTTCCGGCGACTTGCTTCACGAGGTCGGCGGGGAGTGCCTCCTGCGCGACGATCTCGGCGGCGGCGTCGACGGCGCGCACCAGGATGCCCACGGCGGCCTCGTTCGCGCTCTCCACTGCCTTCGTCTCCTTCTCGGAGCGCTCGTCGTCGTCGGCCTCGGCGGCATCGGCGCCGTACGCTTTGGGGTCCCACGGGCCGTCCACGACGTTTCCGTCCTCGTCGGCCAGCGGCGCCTGCGGCATGGCGGCGTCGGGACCGCGGGGAGTGGCGCGGGCGGCGGCGAGCGCCTTCGTGCGGCCGAGGGATGCCATGGGAAATGTTGGGGAGTTGTCCCGGGCCCACGGGTTCGGCCAAAAACCAGCGAAAATAAATTAATTTGAAAACTTTTTTTGAAAAAATTTTTTGGGGATGCGTCACGATGAACGGCATGGGTAGCTCACGCACTGCGCACTGCGCACTGCGCACTGCGCACTGCGCACTGCGCAACACGGTGAACGGCATGGGTTCACCCCAAAAAAATAATTTATTTTGTCCCGACCCTGTCACACAAAAGTGTCACACTTTCCCCTTCCTCCCCACAAAAACGCCGCCCTCCCGCCGGCCGATTTCTGCGGCAGCCTCCGAAAATTTTTGTCTCATTACAGGGTTAAGGCGACACCGACCCCTCCATGGTAGCATCCGTCATGGCCACCCCCACCCCCACCCCGACGCGCACGAAGGAGACGACGCCCCGGCTTCGCGTCAAGCACGGCATGACGCCGGAGGAGGTCGCCGAAATCCACCGCCTACAGCGTGAGAAGCGCCTCTCCGGCAAGGCTGCGTACAATAAGGCGCACCCCAAACCGAAGGGAGAAGACTCGGACTGGAACAAGGCCGACGAGGCGACGAAGTTCGAGATCCAGAAGCGCGCGTGGCTCAAGAAAGTCCGCGCCGGCCAGAAGGTGACGTCCGCGGCCGCCAAGAAGTACGGCGCCGTGATCCCGGAGGAGCCACCCATCCAGGTCCCGGCGTCGCAGATCCTCGGCCGTCGCCAGCGCGTCGAGTTCACCGGTACGCCGGCGTCCGAGGTCCCGACGTTCGACCCGGACGAGCCGACCAACTACGCCGGTTTCCTCGCGTTCATGGAGCGCATGATGACGTCGAAGGCCATCGAGGACTCGACGAAAATCAAGTACATCTCGGACATCGATCGCACGCTGAAAAACGCGTACAAAATCACGCAACCAACGCTCGAGAAGGCCGACGTGGGCAAGCTGCTCCTCGCCGCGCCGACCGTCCTCGCCGCCGTGCCCTCGCTCCCGCGCCAAAAGAAGAGCCACCGCGGTGGCATCAACGACCCGCTCACGGCGTCCAACCTCGTCAACGTGTACCGCGCGCTGCGCTTCCCGATCAACAACTGGCTGCCGTTGCAGCCCAACAGCGCGACGAAGAACGCGTACGAGGCCGCGTACAGCAAGGCGCAGCGCGACGCCGAGGCCGAGGCCGCGGCGCGCCCCGACATCGAGCCGGAGGACTACAACGACATCCTCGCGGCCGTGCACACCGAGTTCCCGCGCGACGCGAAGGAGCAGGTGATCATCGACACGTTCACGGTGGCGCCCATGCGCGCCGAGTACGGCAGCCTCAAAATAGTCGACACGGACGCCGACATGTCGCGCAACGACGCTGACAAAACCAACTACCTCGTCAAAACCCACAGCGGCGAGGGCGGGCTCATGACGATCGTGCTGCGGCAGTACAAGAACGTGAAAGGGCGCGGCGAAAGCAAGCACCCGATCCCGACCGACTCGCTGGCCCACAAGAGCATCGACGCGTGGCTCGCGGCCCACCCGAGGAACGCGTACCTGTTCTCGCAGCAGCGCAACCCCAGCAAAATGGTCGGGACCGCTCAGATGTCGACGTGGATCGGCGACATGCTTTCGAAGGCGCTGCCCGAGGAGGCGCACGCGTCGCTGACGGGGCAGGCCGTGAACGCCCTTCGCAAGAGCTGGGCGTCGACTGTGACGGGCGTGCGCGACATGTCGGACCCCGACATCGATGCCGCGATGATGAACCACAGCCGCAGGATCCACGACAAGGACTACGTGCGCACGCTTCGCATCAAGCCCAACCACTACTACGAGTTCCACGGCGACACGTCGGACGTTCGCAAGGCGACGCGCGGCGGCGCGATGCCCACGACGGACGTGCGGGAGGTGACGCGCAAGGTGAAGAACGCGGCGCCGAAGCGGCCGGCGTCGCGGCCGGCGTCGTCGGGCCCGCAAGCGCCGGCGTCGAGTGTGGGCGGCGTAGGCGGCTTCGGCAAGGAGGACGACGAGGTGGAGCAGGCGCCCCGCCAGCAGAAAACCAGCGACCCGACGCTGAAGGCGAAACTGCGCACTGCGATCCAGGCGCTCAACGCCGTGCGCACGAGCTCGCGCGCGGGCCGCGGCCAAAACCGCCGCTACGCGTAAATTAAAATCGCACCGTAAGGTAATGTCGGACGTCGAAGAGCCTCCGTCGCGTATCGAGAAAGTCAAAAAGCCACGAGCGCCAATGTCTCAGGCGCAAAAAGATACCTTGGCACGTGGCCGTGCGAAACTGGCCGAGCAACGCCAGGCCGCGAAGGCTCGCGTGCTCGAGATCGAGGAGGACCCTGTCGGCGCCGTGAACCGTAAAGCCGAGCCAAAAAAAGTTAAGAAGACGCAAAAAGTGTACGTGGAAGACGACGACTCAGAGGACGATGTTCCTGATATTCACGTCATTCGTCGACGGAGCAAGCCCAAGGCACCGGCACGCGTGACGTATGCCAGCGACGACGACGACGACGATGATGAGCCCGAGCCCGAGCCGACGCCTCGCCCGTCCCGTTCACGCACTGCGCCCGTCGCACGTCGCCCTGCGCGATCGGCGGCGCCACGGACGCCGCCCGAGCCGGCGGAGGAGCCTTTCACCGTGCACTTTTTTTAGCGTAGTTATGTAGTGGGGATGCCGATTGAAGTCATCCATAATCCAGATGCCGTGCCCGTCATGCCCGTCAAAATGCTGTGCGACACGAGCCTCGGCGACGTGGCTCCCCCATTTCCACGTGGCGCGTTCAGCATGCTGATTAGTGCGAAGCCCGGAAGCGGTAAAACGACGATGCTGTGCACGTTGCTCGAAAACAAGGCTTATTACAAGCGTAAATATGATTCAGTATATGCATTTATTCCTCAAAATAGTATTGATTCGCTTCCTCGAAAATCGTTACTTCGAAGGCATGACAAAATATATAACGATTTATCGTGGGAGAACCTAGATAAGGTTATTAAAAAGTGCCGCGAAAGTGCAGAGGAAGGAGACTCGTCGTTGATCGTGATAGACGACCAACTGCACGCACTTAAAAATAACGATATTTTGCAGTCGCTGGAGTTCGCGCTTGCTAACCGAAGGCATATGCGAACATCCACTATTATTTCCACTCAGGTCTACAATTCGTTCCCTCTCATCTTGCGAAAGTGCTTGTCCCACGTCGTTCTCTTCAAATTGGGTAATGGACGTGAGCAGGCCAGCGTCGTCGAGGAGTGCTTCCCCGGAATCCGGAAGGAGGACGCCGAGGAGCTCCTACGCATGGCTCACAAAACGAAGCACGATTTCCTTCTCATCGATCTACGTGAGGGCCGCTTTTTCAATTCTAACCTCGACGAATTAAAAATTATCGAGCCGCCCAAGTAATGGACAAGCAGGTCCCTGTCGCACTCGGCGAGAAGGACAAAAAGCACGCGAGCCTGGGGCAACGCGTACGCAACCACTTTTACAACAATCGTGGCCGGTACATGTTTGGTGCGGGGGCGGCGCTCGGCGCCGGGCTGTTTTTTCAGCCTCCCGTCCCCCCGGGAGAACTGCGGTACACGTTCAGCACATGGAGGCCGACACGGTCCGAGCTCGAAATCGGTTAGCGCCTGCGTCGCTTCGGCGCAACGCCATCGACCTCGGTTACGTCGAGGCACTCCTGGGCCGCACGCACGTCGTGGACAGCATTTTTGAGATGCAGACAAAAGCGTAACGCCTTGTCGCCCGAGACGGCGACGTATTCGGCCATCACAACGTTCAGCACATCGGCCACGAGGTCGAGGTCGGCCCGCGTGGAACGATGCGCCGCGTCCTTTTTCATTACAAACGCGTCACTAATTAAAACGTGACGCGATCGGGAGCGAGACCGTGACTATTTCGAGCGGCGGGAGAGGTGGCGGCATTATTGAAAATTTTCGGACACGGCAGGGGAAAAACGCCATGTTTGAGCATTTGAGAAAGGTGTCCATAATTGGCTCTCTGTCGTATATCCTACAGAGAGCCAATTATGGACACTTTCAAGAAGGCTTTTTTACAGTCGTTTTAACATCATACTCGGGTACGACGTGGACACAAGACGTCAACACGAAACGCGTACGTTTTGCGTGTACGTCGACTGTTCACGTCGCGCGTCTGTCCTGCAACGAACGCCCACAGCGATGGAAACGCCGACGTGCACGAAATGCGCACGAAATTGCGCACATGGACGCGGACGCATGACGTCGACACAAATGCGTACGTTTTCACAATCACGTCGACAGTTGACGTCGCGCGTCTGCCCTGCAACGAACGCCCACAGCGATGGAAACGCTCGACGTGCACGAAATGCGCACGAGATCGCGCACGTCGACGCGAACGCATGACGTCGACGTTTTTGCGTACGTTTTGCGTATACGTCGACTGTTCACGTCGCGCGTCTGCCCTGCAACGAAACGCCCACAGCGATGGAAACGCCCGACGTGCACGTTTCGCGCACGATTTCGTGCGCGCTGACGTGGACGCATGACGTCACCGGATTCGCGCACGTTTCGCGTTCCCATGGCTGTACACGTAATGCCCGATTGACTCGTAACGAGAGCCCACAGCGATGGAAACGCCCGACGTGCACGTTTCGCGCACGATTTCGTGCGCGCTGACGTGGACGCATGACGTCAC
>Ga0316231_1001790_pt1 | contig 22496 bp, 11 predicted proteins | sample TBH18027metaG_FD_206002 | JGI IMG/M metagenome (GOLD analysis project Ga0316231, IMG submission 206002) | Freshwater microbial communities from Trout Bog Lake, Wisconsin, USA - TBH18027 | ecosystem: Environmental > Aquatic > Freshwater > Lake > Hypolimnion/Profundal zone | place: USA: Wisconsin... | reverse complement strand
TCTCATCAGCCCGAAATGCACTTATCCCGATTTATTTGATTCCTGTCCGCCGTTCCAAATTGACGGCAATTTTGGCGGCGCATCCGGCATCGCCGAAATGCTGCTACAAAGCCAGAACGGTGAAATCCAGCTTCTGCCCGCGCTGCCGAAGGCCTGGCCGAACGGCAGCGTGAAAGGCCTACGCGCACGCGGCGGCTATCAGGTGGACATCACCTGGATCAATTGCAAAGTCACGGCCTACCGCATTTCCGCGCCGGAACCTCGCCCAGTAAAAGTGCGACTTAACGGCGAACTTAAGACAGTTACCGCCGAGAAACTAAACCGAACAATACTGACAAAATAGAAACCTCCTGTGCGACACTCCGACAACCTCAACGGCACTTTTACCAACCCGGTTATCTTTGCGGATTATCCGGATACCGACATCATCCGGGTCGGTGCCGATTTCTACATGGTCAGCTCGTCGTTCCACCTTGCGCCGGGCATTCCTATCTGTCATTCGCGCGACCTGATTAACTGGAGGGTGATTGGGCATGCCTACGAGCTGTTGCCGGATTCCAATCCAGCCTACTCCATGAAAGATGGAAAAGTGGCGTATCGAGGCGGATCTTGGGCGCCGTGCATCCGACATCACCACGGGAAATTCTATATCGGATTCAATACGCCCGATGAAGGTTTCTTCCTTTGCATCGCTGAACGGCCTGAAGGTCCTTACGAGATGATTTCCTTCCACAAGGAACTTTACGACCCGGGATTGTTTTTTGATGACGACGGGCGGGTTTATATCTTTCATGCAGCCATCGGCATTTGTGTCACGGAACTGACGGCGGATGCCCGTTCGGTGAAATCGGGGCCGGTGCCCATCTATCAAACCGCATTTGGGTATCCTTTCGAAGGTTCACATGCTTACAAGCGCAACGGCTGGTATTATGTCTGCGTCACCGCGCGTGGTTATAATGGAATACAGTTATGCCTGAGGGCACGGCAGATCCACGGCCCGTATGAGGCGCGGGTGCTTTCCGGCGACGATATGAACTATGCTGGCGCTGGATTGCATCAAGGCGGTTTTGTTGAACTGGAGAACGGCGAGACTTTGTTTTTTCTCTTTCAGGATCGTGACTTCATTGGCCGGGTGCCGGTTTTCCAGCCGGTGCATTGGGCCGAAGATTGGCCAGTATTCGGCGATCACGGGAATTACATGAAAGCCGTGGTGACCTGTCGAAAACCGAATATTGAAGGAAATCACCCGGTCACTGTGCCGATAGCGGGAGACGAGTTCGATGCTCCAAAACTCGGCTTGCAATGGGAGTGGAGTCATAATCCTGATGACACCCGTTGGTCGCTGACAGAACGTCCCGGCTGGCTGCGGCTCAATGCGAACCGGGCTGCCGATTTTCTGCACGCGCGCAATACGCTTACGCAGCGAATCAGCGGTCCGGCGTCGGACGCAGTGACGCGACTGGATTGTTCCAAGTTGGAAGAAGGTGATGTCGCCGGACTTGCCATAGCCAACATTCCCTACGCTTTTGTCGCGGCTGTTCGTAGTGCCGGGAAGATTCGTGTGAGAATGGTTGACAACGGGCGTTTGGTCGAGGGGAGCGCACCGGTCGCTGGCGAAGAAATCTTTCTGAAGGCGAATGCGGATGCGGACGGGTTTGCCCGTTTTTTCTTCAGCACGGATGGTCAGGCATTCACGCCCGTTGGCGAACCATTTCTGATGGAGTTCACGGTCAAAACCTTCCTTGGCAACCGGTTTGGACTTTTTTGTTTCCACGCCGGAGAAGAATCTAAGACCGGTTTTGCTGACTTCGATTTCCTGCGGCGCGAGGCCATGCGGCCCGCCAATTTTCTTTCCGCTTTGGAATGGATTTCCGCAGTGGCTTACGACGCCGAGCGCGGCACTGACACACAACGGCCCGTCCCAAAACAGCCCGGGCAGTATCTCATCGCCATTGATGACGGGGACAGCGTAAGTTTTGATCAGATTGACTTTGCGGGAGGAGTGGATCGCTTTGTGGTCAAGGCTTCATCCATCGCCGGAGGTTTCATTGAACTGCGCCTCGACTCGCCAGACGGGCGGCTGATTGGCCGTTGCGCCGTGCCAGACAAAGGCAACCGCGACGCTTGGAATGGGAGATTCGATTGCTACTTCTGCAATACAGAATCGGTTCAAGGAATTCATTCGCTGCATCTGCGATTCTACGGCAATGGGCTCAACCTCTTCCGTCTCGACGCATTCCGTTTTGAAAAGAAAACATCGTGAAAAGAATGAATATGCAATCTGCACAGAATCACATCTTGCGTGCTGGAGAGTCAGGCCAGGCAACGGGTGTAAGCTATGTTTTGGCAATCGTGTTGACTCTCATCAGTCTCATAATGATGGCGTGCACAATTTCGCTTGAGGCCGGAACTACGAACCAAGCGACCTTTCTGTATGTTTCGCAGAACGGGAGCGACAATAATCCCGGCACAAAAGAAAGGCCGTTTGCCACACTCGAAAAGGCGCGTGACGCCGTGCGGCTAATCGGCGGACCAAAGGTTGTAAGTCTGGCCGTCGGCACCTATCGGCTGGCCCGGACCTTTGCGCTGGACGAGCGCGACGGTGACGTTACCTATCAGGCCCAACCCAGCGAGGAGGTGCGAATCACTGGCGGCTTTGCGATTCCAAACGCCGCCGTCAAACCGGTCACCGACGCGGCGGTGTTGGAACGGCTGCTGCCGGAAGTGCGCGGCAAGGTCTTGGAAGTGGACTTGCGGGCATTGGGCATCACTGATTTCGGGGCGATAGGCCCGCGCGGATTCAGCCGGCCTTATGTCCCGGCACCACTGGAATTGGTGGTTGACGATGAGCCGCTATCGCTGGCGCAATGGCCCAAGCCCGGCCAGCCGGGCGAGCCGATGGGCAATATCATAGACAAGGGGCCTGTGTCGCGAAATGGGGACAAGCCAAACCGCGGCGGCTGTTTTGAATTCAAGACTGATCGGCCAGCCCGTTGGACGCACGCCCAGAATGTGTGGATTACCGGAATATTTTCCGTTGGCTGGGCTGATAACACGGTTCAAGTGAAGGCGTTCGATCTGACGAACAAGACGCTCACAACGGTGCAGCCGGATATGTATGGCTTCAGCAGCGGTAAACCATGGAACCGCTGGACGGCGTTGAATCTGCTGGAAGAGATCAGCCTGCCCGGCGAGTTCATGGCCGATTTCGCGAGTGGCAAGCTCTACTTCCTCCCGCCTGCCGGTAAAGACATTGCCAAGTGCCGCCTGGAAGTGACCATGCTCAATCAGCCGCTGGTGGCTATCGAGGGTGCTACCGGGGTAGTGTTCGACGGAATCATTTTTGAGAACACTCGCGGCATGGGCGTCTATATCGAGCGCGGTGCGAGTGACCGCATCCAGAATTGCACGCTGCGCAATATTGGCGAGGTTGCCGTATGCGTCGGCAAGGGCGTTACGCCTGACAAAGATTACCAAAATGAATATGCTGACGGCCAGCCGGTTTCGCGCGAGCTGGGTTCGTTGGCCCAGTATATTTACAGTAACACGACATTTAATCGCGATGCAGGAACGGGACACGGAATCGTTAACTGCCGGATATACAACATCGGCGCCGGGGGGATTTCGCTCGGCGGCGGTGATCGCCTGAAGCTGCTGCCGGCTGGCAACTTCGTGGAGAACTGCGAAATTCATCATTTCAACCGCTGGGATCGCGCTTACCGTCCGGGGGTTTGGATTGACGGGGTTGGTAATATCGTGCGGCATTGCTCGATCCATGATTGCCCCAGCAATGCGATTCTCTTGCACGGCAACGAACATCTCATTGAATACAACGAGATTTATCATGCCGTGATGTTGGCCGATGACCAAGGCGCGCTCTATATGGGACGCAATCCGTCCGAACGCGGCAACATCATCCGCTATAACTACTGGCATGATTTATCGCCAGCCCGCGGCAATGTCGCCATCTATTTTGACGACAGCGGCGGCGACAGCACGCTGGTCTATGGCAATGTCTTCCGCAATGCCGGCGGACTCGGAGGGATTTTCCTCAACGGCTGTAGCGATGTCCGTGTCATCAACAACATCTTCATCAATCGGCGACCGTTAAATATCCGGCCCCGGCGTTACATCAAGGAGGAAATATGTGAGGCGCGGCTGAAGGCGGTCGCATACGATCAGTCGCCTTGGCGGGAGAAATATCCGGATTTTGTGAATTACCTCAAAGAACGGTCCAAGATGCCGCGCGGGAACGTGTTCGAGAAAAACCTAGTGGTCAATTATGAACTGGCCACCAATAACACATGTGTGCATTACGAGCACAACCTCCTGGTTCCAAAGGAGCCTGATCTCAAACATGTCAATATCCCCGGCTTTGAGCCAATCCCATTCGAAAAGATCGGCAGTCAAAGCAAATGATGAACCAATATCAAGGGCGGGGAACTAAAAGAAAGAATTATGAGAAGTAAGCTCCACATTCATCAGACATGGTTTCCAACCGTGGGCACCATGGTGCTTGCTTGTTTTTCAATGGCAGCCTTTGCAGGTAACCTTGTTGAAGTCTCTGTCAATCCGGCAAAATCCGAGGCGGCCATCTCTCAGACTTTCATCGGTGTGAGCTACGAGACGGAAACGATGTTGTCAAATGAGAAGGTGGTCCGTTATTTCAGCCCGGACAACAAGGCATTGATCGCACAATTCCTTGTGCTGGGAATCAAGAGTCTGCGAATCGGAGGGAACACGGTGGACGATAACAAGATTGCAATTCCTTCAGAAGACGACATTGACGCTCTTTTTACCTTTGCGAAGGCAGCCGGAGTCAAGGTGATTTATTCCCTCAGGCTCAAGAACGGAAGTCCAAAGGCCGCCGCAACCATCGCGAAATATATTTTGGATCATTACGCGGAATCCTTGGATTGCTTTGCCATCGGCAATGAACCGGCTGATTTCATCAAAGACCCCAGTTTCGCCAACTACAATTACGACACTTATCGTGCTGACTGGAAACGCATCATGGAAGCGGTGGTCGCCGCAGCACCTGCGGCTCGATTCTGTGGCCCAGACACCAATCCTAACCCGAAATGGTCCAAGGATTTTGTGGCGGATTTTGCTGACACCGGACATCTTGCCCTGCTCACCGGGCATCTGTATGCCGGCGGATGTTCCTACCAAAACCCCGGCCATGGGGTGGCTTACAAGGATTTGATTCCCATTAATCAAGCCGCCGCCAGGGGACGGATGCTATCATTGCAATGGGATGAAATCTACGAAGATGACCGGATGGGACTCACAGAAGCCACCGCGCCAAAGAGGCTTCCGTTTCGCCTTACGGAATGCAATAGCTTCTGGTATGGCGGCTTGAAAGGAACCAGCGATAGCTATGCATCTGCGCTTTGGGGACTCGATTATCTGCACTGGTGGGCTGCTAATGGAGCTGCCGGTATCAATTTCCACACGGGTGATGTAGTCCACGGGCCGATTCCTTGCCAATACGCGGTATTCGTCACCTCGGAGAAAGGTTACCATGCCCGTCCGCTGGGTTACGGTTTGAAGACTTTCGATCTAGGCGGGCATGGCGTGGTAATGCCAGTGACCATCAACAAATCAAACAAACTGAACCTGTCTGCTTACGCCTCCAAGGATGGAGACAAAACACTCAATGTGACCCTGATCAACAAGGAATTCGGAGCAGATGCCGCCGAGGTGGAAATCCATGTAGCATCTCCGTTCGCGCTCGCCAGCGCGAAGATGGTTCTCCTGTCTGCCCCGAATGGGGATATCAGTGCGACATCGGGCGTGACGCTGGGTGGCGCGCCCATTGATGACGATGGAACTTGGAAAGGAACTTGGACACCGCTGCCCACTGCGGCTGATGGAAAAGGCTTCAACATTAAAGTCTCGCCAGCTTCCGCCGCAGTGATCCGAGCACAACTACGTTAAGTTAATACATGCACCCACCCACCTCTTATACCAAGCGATTCAGTTATGCAGCCAGCGATGCCGCCGGGCAGCTTGTCTTCTGTGCCATCTCCTTCTATCTCCTGAAATTTTACACCGATGTTGCCGGGCTTCCGGCGGCGGTTGCAGGAACGATCCTTCTCATCGCCCGAATGACCGATGCCATTGACGCGCCGGTCTGGGGAATTATTTTCGACAAGACGCATAGCCGGTGGGGAAAAAGCCGGCCGTGGTTCCTCTGGCTCTGCGTTCCGTTCGCTTTTTTTGGCGTGCTCACGTTCGCTACACCGAATCTTGGGCCGACGGCCAAGGCAATTTATTGTGGTGCAACCTACATTGTTTGCAGCATCCTTTACACGGGAATCAACACCCCGGTCACGTCGATCCTCTCCGCGCTGACACCCGATCCGAACGAGCGGGTGGTGTTGACCTGCTACCGGATGTTCGGCTCGAAAGCCGGGGTGCTTCTGGTCAATGCTTCCGCCTGGCCTCTGGTGGCCTGGCTGGGGCAGGGGAACGACCGCAAAGGGTTCCTGCTGACGATGCCGATTTATGCGGTGATTTGCGTTCTGCTTTACCTGCTGGCGTTCCGGAACCTGGAAGAAATCATTCAGGAGAAAAAGGTAGCGCTCCCGATTCGTAGATCCTTCGCCGCGTTGCGGGGCAACTGGCCGTGGTTCATCATCTTTGGAAGCTGCCTCTGTTTCTGGATCGCATTCATTTCTCGCATTTCAATGGTTCCGTATTACTTCGAATATATCTGGCATCGGAAAGAACTGATTCCGCTGGTCAATAGTCTGGACTGCTTGTCGTTGGCGGGGATTTTTCTCATCCCGTGGTTTTGCAAGCGCGCCTCGAAGTCAAGGGTGTGGGCTGCGGGACTGATCGGGTCGGTGCTCAGCCAGGGTTTGGTTTACGCGGGCGGCTCCGCGCATTCGCTTCCGCTGGTGTTTGCCGGCTGGGTCGCGGGAATCCTCACCAGCGGCGTGGCGATGGCTCTGCCGTTTTCGCTGCTCTCGGATAGTGTGGACTACGGGGAATGGAAATCCGGGATCCGTGCAGCGGGGCTGCTCACGGCGGTCGGCGCGGCGTTTTGCCTCAAGGCCGGCAGCGGACTTGGCGGTGCTATTCCAGCTTGGATTCTTGGAGCTACCGGATACGTTCCAAATGTTGCGCAGTCGGCCCGGTCGCTGAACGGCATCGAAATCGGGTTCATCTGGCTGCCGGCGCTTTTCTATGTGCTGGCAACTTTACCGGCCCTTTTCTACGGAAAATACGAGGCCATGGAACCTCGGATTCAGGAAGAGTTAAAGCAGCGCAGGGAAGTTACTGAAGCGCCTGGCGCAACCCCGTAAACCTGGAATAAACAATATGTTTCATTTAGCCAGCAGGGAATCCTCACCCATCTTCACCGCAGGCGACAAGCGCCTGCGAATCGCTTTCGTCAACCGCGCGATTGCTCGTGTTACCTACATTGAAGGGCGACCGTTCAAGAACGGGCCCAGCCTCATAGTGACCGCCCCCTCAGACTTTGACGGCTTTCAAATTCATGAGTTGGACAAGGATTACCTTGTCTTTACCGAAGCTCTGCGAATCGAGGTTTCAAAGCAGACGGGGGCACTCCGTTTTCTGGATGCGAAAGGGCAGCAGCTGCTACGGGAACCTATCCGCGGGGGCAAATGGCTGACGCCCCGGGAAATTTACCGGAACGTGTATGATTCCAAGGCCTTGGCGGCCACTGGACAAAGTATCGATGGCGTCCGGGCTGAAGCCGTGCCGTCATCCCGCGTGTTTGATCGTCATGCGTTTGAGGCCAAATTGGAATTCGTGTTCGCGGACGATGAAGCGCTGTTCGGGTTCGGATCGCACGAGGAAGGTTGCGGAAATTTGCGTGGCCGATCGCGCGAGCTTTACCAGCAGAACATGAAGGCCGTTGTTCCCTGTTTCGTCTCCACGAAAGGCTGCGCCGTCCTGTTTGATTGTTCCTCCCTGATGACCTTCCATGACGACGCCCACGGATCGTATGTCTGGATGGATGCGGTTGATCAGCTAGATTACTATGTCATTGTCGGCGAAGACACCAACGCCGTGACCCGTGGTTTTTACGCCCTGACCGGCGAACCGCCCATGCTGCCGAAATGGGCCTTCGGATATGTCCAGTCCAAGGAGCGCTATGTCAATGCCGACGAGATCATCGAAGTGGTGCGCGAACATCGGCGTCGGGAAATTCCACTGGATGTCATGGTGCTTGATTGGAAATCCTGGCCGAACGGGAGCGGTTGGGGGCAGAAATCATTTGATCCCGCGCGTTTCCCCGATCCAAAAGCGTTCATCGACGAATTGCATGCCCTCGGGGCGAAGTTGATGGTCTCCATCTGGCCGATCATGACGGGCGGCTGCGACAACCAGAAAGAACTGCTCGAACAGGGCCTGATGCTGGGCAACCAGTCCACCTATGACGCATTCCAGGAGAAGGCCAGGCTTGCTTACTGGGAGCAGGCCAGGCGAGGGCTTTTCTCGAATGGCGTGGACGCATGGTGGTGTGATTGCACGGAACCGTTCGAGGCCGACTGGGCGGGCGCCGTCAAACCGGAACCCCACAGGCGACTCGAAATCAACACCAGCCAATCGAAGCGATATCTCGACGAGGGACTGCTCAACGCCTATTCGCTTCTGCACTCCCGGGGAATCTACGAGGGCCAGCGCCGGACGACCGATCTCAAGCGCGTGGTCAATCTTACCCGCTCATCCCACGCGGGCCAGCATCGCTATGCCACCATCACGTGGTCGGGCGACATCTGCGCCACCTGGGAAACACTGCGCCGCTCCATTCCCGAGGGAGTCAACTTCTGCGCCACCGGCGAGCCGTATTGGACGATGGATATTGGCGGGTTTTTCATCAAGAACGATCCCAAACTCTGGTTCTGGCGCGGCGATTACGATGCGGGGTGCCGGGGCTTGACGCCATTGGAAGCCCTCGAACCCGACCCCCGGGATACCGGATGCACAGACCTCGGTTATTGGGAACTCTACACACGCTGGCTGCAATACGGTGTCTTTCTTCCCATGTTCCGTTCTCACGGCACCGACGCGCCCCGGGAGATCTGGCGCTTTGGCGATGCTGGCGGGATCTTCTACGATACCATCGCAAAATATATCAAGCTGCGATACCGGCTTATCCCTTACATTTATTCCGTTGCGGCGCAGATCGCATCCGGTGGCGCCGCCCTTCTTCGCGCTGTGGCTCTCGAGTTCCCGGAAGACACAGCCACTTATGACTTAACCGATCAATACCTCTTTGGCCCGTCGTTCCTGGTCTGTCCCGTAACCGCGCCCATGTATTACGGAACAAACTCCGAACCGATCGCCGGCGCTGCGAAAACACGCAGCGTCTATCTTCCCTGCGGACGGGATTGGTATGACTTCTGGACGGAACTCCGCCACCCCGGCGGACAGCGGATCACCGCTGATGCGCCGTTGGAAACCATGCCCTTGTTCGTTCCTGCCGGTTCGATCATTCCGATAGGACCGGTGATGCCTTACGTGGACGCAACGGCGGATGCGGCCTATGAGATCCGGATCTACCGTGGGGCGGACGGGGAATTCCAGCTCTACGAGGATGAAGGTGATACTTATAACTACGAGCGCGACGCTCGATCGATCGTGCGGTTTACATGGGATGAACACCGCACGGAACTGACGATATCTTCTCGCAGCGGCACTTTCGCGGGAATGGCCAAACAACGTGCGCTCCGCATCAACGCCATATCTCCCACTGGAAAAACCGAGCGTGAAGTCATCTATACCGGCGAGGAAATCGCCCTGACCATATAAATATGAAAAAAACATGCTGCCTTTTATTAATAACCCTGTGCCTTGGTGCTTCAATCCAGGCGCAGCCGTCGCAAAAGGCCGAAGGTGGAGACAAGCGATCGGCTTATCCCTCGTGGAAACAGATTCTGGCGTCGCGACTGCCGCTTTACGGTCATCGCAACTGGATTGTAATTGCCGATTCAGCATACCCGGCCCAGAGCCGTGACGGAATTGAAACGGTTGCAACGGGAGCGGATCAAATCGCCGTCTTCAAAGAGGTTCTCGCCGCGTTGGGACGCTGCACGCACGTAAAGCCGACGGTTTATACCGATGCCGAGCTAAAGTTTGTGGATGAAAAGGAGGCGCCCGGAATCAATGCCTATCGTAATGAGCTGGCGAAGTTACTGGGAGACCGCCCTGTCACCGTTTTGCCGCATGAACAGATCATCTCGAAGCTCGACCAGGCGGGAGAGACGTTCCGGGTTTTGATTTTGAAGACGACACTGGCCATTCCTTATACCTCGGTTTTTCTTCAGCTCGACTGTCGTTACTGGAATGCCGATGCCGAAAAGCGGCTCCGTGACGCGATGAAAGCAGGCCAATAACCCGGGGTAATAAGTCTGAAAAGCCAGTTCCTATGAACCACGAATCCAACTTCAACAAAGACGCGTGCGGTGGCGATTGCGGCTGCAACTCCGGAATGAAGCGCCGGGATTTTGTCAGGGTCATCGGCCTGGGCGCCCTGGCTCTGACCGGCCTGCGCATGCCCGCCATGGCCGGACCGTTTGAAGCGGCGGATTTTGACAAGCTGGTTCCCGCGGACAAGAAACTCGACCCGGCCTGGGTGAAATCGCTTTTCGCACGCGGCACGCCGGAAGTGCTGCGCGGCGGCGAACTTAAATACGTCGGTATGCCGGTCGGCGGCATCGGCGCGGGGCAGCTCTATCTCGGCGGCGACGGCCGGCTCTGGCACTGGGACATCTTCAATGCGCACATCGGCACGGGGTCGGAACATTATGCGAAGCCTCCCCTGCCCGCCTCGCGGCTGAAGCAACGATTCTCCCTCACCATTGGAGAAAAGACCCGCACGCTTGACGCCGAGGGCTTTTCCGACATCAGCTTCCGTGGCGAATACCCGATTGGCACGGTGGAATACATGGACGCCGGGGCGCCGGTGGCCATAAAGCTCGAAGCCTTCTCGCCCTTCATTCCGCTCAATACCGACGATTCCGGCCTGCCCGCAACAGTCATGGAATTCACCGTGCACAACACTTCCTCCGCGCCAGTGGAGGCCATGCTTTCGGGCGAGTTGGAGAACGGCGTTTGCATCAACAACCGCAAGCAGGATGGCGTGCTGCGCCAACAGCACATTGCGGGGGATGGTTGCTCCGCCGTGCTCTTTTCCGCCGAAAAATCCGAATCCCGAACAGCACAGCGTCCCGACATCGTTTTCGAGGACTGGAGCAGCGGGAGTTACGGCGGCTGGAAGGTCGAAGGCACGGCATTCGGCAGCGGGCCGATCAGAAAATCTGACATTCCGGCCTATCAAGGCGACATCGGTGGGGATACGGAGCGCGTCGTCAACTCCCATGCCACCGCCCCGGGCAACAGCGAGGGGGAAAAGGACAAAGCCACCGGCAAGCTCACCAGCCGGGATTTCATCATCGAGCGCAATCTCATCACCTGCTGGATCGGCGGCGGCAAGGCGCGGGCTAATTCCCGCTTCGGACTGACGCTGTTTGTGGAGGACAAGCCCGTCCAAACGATTGCGGGGCAGAACAAAAACAAAATGGCGTTGGAGCGTTTTGATGTCCGCGGTTACGCAGGCAAAAAGGCCCGGCTCGAAATCCTGGATGACGCCACGGACGGCTGGGGCAACATCGGCATCGGCAAGATCACGCTTACCGACTCCATCGCATATACCGCGCCGCTCGAGAAGCTCCCGGACTTCGGGACGATGGCATTGGGGCTGATCGGCCGGGCAGCAGAGCAGGTTAGCCCAGACAATACGTCTCCATTCACGGAAAAGCCCTCCGGCACGCTGGGCCGCAAACTGAAGCTCGCGGCTGGCGAATCGGCCAAAGCAACGTTCGTGGTGGCGTGGCACTTCCCGAATCTCTCCCTGCAGGGCACGTCCACTTTGGCAGGTGCGGGACGCTACTACGCCAAACGTTTCCCGGACGCACACGCCGTGGCGCAGCATATCGCGAAGGAATATGACCGCCTGGCGAGCCAGACGAAGCTCTGGCGTGCGACTTGGTATGATTCGACCTTGCCGTTCTGGTTTCTGGACCGCACGTTTCTCAATACCTCGATCCTCGCCACCTCGACCTGTTATCGCTTCGCCAACGGCCGTTTCTACGGTTGGGAAGGGGTCGGTTGTTGCCCGGGGACATGCACCCATGTTTATCACTACGCCCACGCGGCGGCGCGGGTGTTTCCGGAACTGGAACGCGACACCCGCGAGCGGGTCGATTTCGGCCTCGCCATTCAACCCGACGGCGCCATTAATTTTCGCGCGGAAAGCAACAGGGGACCGGCGGTGGACGGACAGGCAGGGACGATTCTCCGCGCCCTGCGCGAACACGAGATGTCGTCGGATGATGCCTTCCTCAAGCGCAACTGGCCGAAGATCAAAAAAGCCACGCAATGGCTCATCGCAAAGGACGGCAATGCGGACGGCATCATCGAGGGCAACCAGCACAACACGCTGGACGCCGACTGGTTCGGGCCCGTGGCGTGGCTGAGCGGTCTTTACCTTGCAGCGCTTTTCGGCGCAGCGGAGATGGCCGATGTCGCCGGCGACGCGGAGTTTGCGCGCCAGTGTCGTGACATTGCGGAAGTGGGACGCAAGAACCTCGTCGCGCAGCTTTTCGACGGGGAGTATTTCATCAACAAAGTGGATCCGAAGCATCTCGACGCCATCAACTCCGGCACGGGATGCGAGATCGACCAGGTGTTCGGACAAAGCTGGGCGTTCCAAGTCGGCCTGCCGCGAGTGCTACCGGAGAAGGAAACACGGACGGCGCTGCGATCGCTTTGGCGCTATAATTTCTCGCCGGACGTGGGTCCCTACCGCGCGGTGAACAAGCCGGGGCGCTGGTATGCGATGGCGGGCGAGGCTGGGCTGCTCATGTGCACCTTCCCGCGCACAGACTGGGACTACAAGAAGGCCGCCGGCAAGGGCAATCCCGGCTTTGTGGGCTACTTTAACGAGTGCATGAACGGCTTCGAATACCAAGTGGCAGGCCATATGATCTGGGAAGGCATGACGCAGGAAGGGCTCGCCATCACACGCGCCGTGCATGACCGCTATCACGCTTCGCGCCGGAATCCGTGGAACGAAATCGAGTGCGGCGATCATTATGCCCGCAGCATGGCGAGTTACGGCGTGTTTCTCGCTGCGTGCGGCTATGAATATAACGGACCAAAGGGGCACCTCGGCTTCGCCCCGCGATTGACTCCCGAAAACTTCAAGGCGCCCTTTACCGCCGCGGAAGGCTGGGGCAGTTATACTCAGCAACAGGCTTCCGGCAACCTCGAGGCCGCGTTGTCCTTGAAGTGCGGGACTCTACGGCTAAGAACGCTCCGCCTCGCGCTTGCCGGGAATGCGAAGTCGAAAACCGTCCTGGTTAAGCTGGCGGAATCTGTTCTCCCGGCGACCTGTTCGCAGGAAAACGACCGGGTGCTGGTGGCCTTCGCCACGCCGGTCGAGCTCAAGGCCGGTGAAACCTTGGAAATCAAAATCAACTAACAAGAAAAAGAAAGGACTCCATCATCAAGCGGTCGCATCTAGAAAGCGTCTTATGAAACATAACCACTGTTTATTAGTGTTACTAAGTTGCATTGCCGTGCAAATCCTTGAGGGGACTTCGACCCTTTGCGGGGCTGAATCGGCTCCAATGTTCCGGGAATTCTGTGTTTCACCCTCTGGCAACGACGCTAATCCGGGAACGGTTGGCCTGCCGTTCCGCACTTTGTCTCGTGCCCGCGATGCCGTGCGCGCCATCAACCGGGGCATGACCGGCGATATCGTTGTCAACCTGCGTGGCGGAGACTATCCCTTGACCGCGCCGGTGGAGTTCACGCCCGCAGATTCGGGGGGCAACGGATTCCAGATTATTTACCGCGCCTATAACCACGAAAAGCCGGTCATCAGCGGTGGCGTGCCGGTGAGCGGGTGGACACTCGATCACGGTCGCATCTACAAGGCGAAACTGGATTCGAATGAGAAGTTGCGCACCCTTTATGTCAATGGCGTGCGAGCGTCAATGACGCAGAAAGTCGTTAAGGGACTTGGGCCATGGGGCGAGTTTGACGTGCAGGGGACGGAGCCTTGGGCACTTACCTCCGGCACAAACTTCGATGGAATTTGCTTCAATCCCTTAGAGGTTCCTCCTCTCACCAACCCTTCAGATGTGGAGTTAAGCCAGGCCCGGACGTGGAATTTTCCAATAGTCTGTGTGCGCGAACAGGCCCAGGAAAACGGATTTCGGGTTCTCAAACTTCAGCAGCCCTGCGGCGCCATTGCCGCAACGCTGGGATGGGGGTGCGGGATTGATCCCAAGAAAGACTTTACCCTTCGGAATGCCTTTGAATTTCTGAACAAGCCTGGCCAGTTCTATTTCAACCGGGCCACACACACGCTTTATTACTTTGCCCGCGACGGAGAAGATATGAACCAGGCGACGGTTATTGCACCGGTGAGCGAGGGGCTTCTGTGGCTCACGGGCAAGACGACTGGAAATCGCGTTCAGAATTTGGCCTTCAAGGGAATCACCTTTGTCTATGACCATTGGTTACTCAAGCAAGTCGGCGATTCGCGCGGTTTTGCCGGGGTTCAGAGTCTCGGGCTCTACACCAAATATCGCGCCGATGGCAACCACCACAAAGGACATGCTTATAGCATGCTTGACCTGCCACAGGCCACGGTAGAGTTGCGAAACTGCAGGAACATCACCTTTGAGCGAAATTGTTTCGAGCATCTCTCCAGCGGTTGCGCCTTGTGTTTGGTCAATGACGTAATCGAGTGCAGTGTCATTGGAAATGTCTTTCAAGATATTTCCGGCAATTCGATCAATGTTGGCCATCCACAGCATTATTATCTTGAAGCGACACCGCTTTTTCCGGCGGGTGTGCAGGGCATCTGTGCCCACATCAAGATCGCCGACAATTTGATCCGCAAGGTCTGTCTGGAGTTCAAGCAGGAGGAGGCGCTGACCGGTTTCCTAACTCAGTCAGTTGAGATCACCCACAACGACATTGCCGGGGTTCCTTATGGAGGTATTGCCCTCGGCTGGGGCTGGGGCACTTCAAAAATCGCTCCCTCCACTATCCCGAAGGACAATCTAATTACATCCAACAAGGTTGTTAACACCCAGGAGGAACTTCCCGGTGACGGCGGGGGGATTTATGTGCTCGGCGAGCAGCCCGGCGGTCGCATCGAGGGAAATTATGTTCGTTCGCATGCCCGGCTCTACTATCCTGATGAGGGTTCTGCCTATTGGACGATTACTCGCAATGTCGCGGAACCGCACAAAGGACAGACTTGGCTGCATATCTGGCACCCAACTTGTCATGACCTGACAATTAACGATAACTTCACAATTACTGACAAAATGAATGTCCGGGGAACGCGAACTCCGATATTGAACACTCATCTCGAAACGCTGCCATGGTCGCCCCAAGCCCAGGCCGTCATTGATGCCGCCGGACTCGAGTCTGCTTTTAAAGATATTGCTTTCGCCCCTAAGTAATCAGGGGAATCAACAGCAGGGGTAATTCTATTTATTGTTCTAATTGTGTTGAGGGTGGTCAGCGGAAACTGCCATTAACGGTTCGGTGACCAGAGCCACCACAGTGCGCTGGTGACGCCGCGCGGGTAGTGACGGCAGCCGTAAGCGGTATGGCTGTCGGTATAAATCTGATCGCTCCAGCAGACCACGGGCGCTCCGAGAACTTCGTAAGCGTAATGCGCGGCATCGGCCTCACTGCCGGTTGCTGCGCTCTTGAGGCCCAAAACATTCTCAGCCACAAACTGGTTGAGATATACCTTGCTAACCCAGGTGGTGGCGCTGGTGGAGGAAAGGTTCCACGCCCCCGTTTTGGCATCCACGCAGACGCCCGGAACGAGGATGGTGTTCAAATGGGCTTTTAAACGGCTGATCAGTTTGCCATTGGGACCATCGGCTGACACCTCTTTAGTCAGGCCCATGGCATAAGGATAGGCCAGTCCTTCGATGGCGGGAATGATTCCCGATGTGGATTTTCCACCAAACACGGCCGGAAAATAGCGGCGACTCTCATCCCAATGTGACAGGATGCCCTTGGAGGTGTAGGCAACGGCCTCTTGAGTTTCCGTGGCCAGGGCCGGCTCGCCCAGTTGCAGGAAAACCGGTTTTAGCATCAAATAGCACGCAAATGATTTCACCGCGATGTAGAGGCTGTCTTGCGGGGTTTGAAGAGATTTGTCCATCGCATCGTAGGTCGTAATTTCACCGGCGGGCCTTCCCTTGACATTGGAAATGTAGGTCGTTATTCCGTCCCGCTTGGCGGGGTCAAGGTCGTCACGCAACTGCATTGATTTGAGCGCCTGTTGGATGAGGTCGCGGTTCGCCTCAAGCCAGGCGTTGTCTCCGGTGGCTTTCCAATAAAGCGCGGCGCAGATGATCCAATTCTGCAGTTCCTCCTGCGTCATCAGCGTTCCGTAAGCCGCTCCCTTTTCGCGCGTGGAAAAACCGACGTTGCGTCCCATGTCATGGCAGAACCCAATGCCACCCGGAAACCGTTGCTCTTGTCCCGGCAGGGTGAGTTCGTCCGTGTAGGAGAAAATCTTCGAGAAATTGTCCAGCTCGTTGCGCACCGTCCAAGGATGCATTGCCAGTTCGTAAAAAACCTGGTCAACTGTCAGGTCGAAGGTGTTGGCATATCCGCATTCGCCTTCCTCGATGGCCCAGACGGGTTCCTTCTTGTCCGTCGTCTGTAGAATGGAGTTGAATTGGTAGGAATGGAGGGCGTGTGCGGCAAGAAACCTACGCTCCTCGTCTTGTCCGCAGTCGGCCAGTCTCTTGTCCACTTCCTTACAGCGGTTAATAACCGAGGGCAGGGCGGTCTGCGCTGTCCGGAGAATGTAGTTGATGTCGGAATACAGGGCGTCGCACATCAGTCTCAAGGCATGTCCCTCCAACTGTCCGGTGTTTCCATGTTTATATTGGGCAATATAAAAGGTGATTTCTTTTTGAGCTCCCGCCGGCACATGGACACAAAATGCGGAGGTGGCGCCGTCCACAGCGAAACTGTTTTTGGCTTGTTCTGGACTGAGCAACTCGGCGTCGCCAGTCTTCACTGCAATTGAAGTCGTCGAGTCAATAACATATCCGTCGAAACCAATCCATCCCTTCGCCCGCTCTGCCGGCTGTTGCAGGCTGAAAAGCAGTTGTGTCTCGTCTTTTCCGGAACGATTATCAATACGATATTGCATCCAGGTCACTGGGAGCGCAAACCGGCGCCTTTCTTCATCCGAAGCTTTGTCCCAATCTTTCATCGCCCAGACCGGCGTGTAATGCGTCCAGCTCACGCCCATTGGAATCGTCCATTCGTCGGTGCAGGCGCCAAGCTTCCGGATAACTTCCTTGTCGGTTATCCGAGCGGTTTTATCGAGGGAAGATTGTTTGACGGCAAATGGCATGATGCGCTTCGTCGCTCCGTTCTTCACCGCGATAATCACGCCCTGGTCGGGAATCAGCGTCATTTTTCCGCCGCCCCATTTGCAGACCTGAACGCCGCCGCTTTCTTCCATGCCATAAACAAAACTGGACCAGGTTCCGACCGGACTGTGATCGGCGTTGAAAAAGGGAACTTCACCCACTTTCACCCGGCGGAAAGGGCGCGAGCGGGCATCGAGCAGCTTGATGCGTTCGCTGTTTTTCCAATCGCCAGCGGTGCCGAACGCGAGTTCATTCCCATTCGAATCACTGATGCGAATATAATTCACGAAAGCCGGTTTATTCAGGCCGATAAAATGAATCGCCAGCGGTCCACCGGTATGGGCGTAAGCCGTTTTCATAACCCATGGCTTCTGGCCGCCACCAGCCTTGCTCCAGACATCCAGATTGGCATCCAGCGGCGTTCCATTGGCATCAACTGAAAATGTGTGCTGGCCAGCAGCCGAACTCTCGGTATCAACAAAACCAACCTCCAGGTTCAGGTCGGCGGCGGGAAGCGAGTGAAGAAACACATCGAAGTTGTTTCCTTTTAGCAAGTCCGAATATAACTTGGCCTCTGTGCCGGGAGGCAGCTTTGAAATATCCAATGGCTGGATACTGGCATCGCCTTCGCGGAGAAGTCGCGCCGGAGCGCCGGTTGCCGTTTGCAACAATAGTGGCAGAAAGATTAATGCTCCCAGCAAGAGCGGCCTGCATGTTTGCCGGTGAATATGAAATCTAACTTTGCAGAATTGCACCTGCAATTGAAGCCGTTTACTAACGCTGGCGAACGAGTTAATCATATTTGTTTGTTTTATTTTGCTTGAATCAGATTTTCTGTAATGGGCAAACGATTATGTCGGTCTTCCGAGATGACGGCTGAATGTCCCAGGCTGTCAGTTTGCCATTTTCTACGGCACCGGTAATTACCGCCCCTTGCGACAGGTGCAATTTGAAGTCCACATCCCAAGCCGAAGGCCATGCGGGCAGCAAATAAATTTTGCCGCCGGCCTCCTGCACGAGCATCCGTTGCAGAGCGATCGAGCCGGAACCGAAGTGGTCGAAGTCAGGGCAGGAATCCGGCCCTTGCCGGCCATACATCGGGAAGCGGCATTGCTTGGAGGCGACGCGGAAGCGGTTGACCAGACCTCTGGCCGCCTCGGCCGCATTGCCAGCGCAGGCCCAGTCAATTTCATCCTGCCGCCAGCAGCCGTTGCCCTTGAAGATGCGGTTCTGCACCGTCCAGTCCACCAGCTCGCCGGTGCCCAGACCGACACCAAAACAGCGGAAGGGAAAAGCGGCATATAATTCGCCGTTTTCGGAATTGTGATTCATCTCAAACTTCGCCGCCGGCGCGATGGCTTGGCGGCTCTTGATCTCGCGCATCGGAATTTCCGGAACCGCCGCGCGCAATTTTTGCCAACGCGTCTGGTCATCGGCGGTGCCGGCTTTCATGGTCAGCAATTCGGCGAGGCAAAATCGCAGCCCGGCTAAGTCCGGCGTGGAGTTGACCGAAATCCACCAACTCTCCAGCACTTGGTTCGGTTCAAGACGCAGTTTGCCGTCCGCCTCGCGCGGGTAGTGCAGATCGTAAAAAAGAAGAATTTGCCGGGCGAACGGAACCAGGACGTTGTCGCGAAACGCCGTGTCGCCGGAAAAGTTCACATAGTCCAGCATCATCGCCGTCGTCTCCAGCCCGCAGGTGAAGTAGTAATTGTGAAAACCGACATCCGGTTTGCCATCCGCTTTCAAAAACTTGCGTGTTGGCTTACCACCGACATCCTGCTCGGCACCGTCTGGCTCGATGTTCTCACGGTAATACGCGCCGTCATGGCCGAACCATGCCTTGGTGACGGCCTGCCGAGTAGGCAACAGGTTCCAGTAGTAATCGAAGAACGGCTTCATCAGGTCGAAGTCGCCGCTGGCCAGCAACGGCCAGTAAAGCAAGCGCTGGTTTTGAAAGGTAAATCGCCGCCCCCAGTCGCGTTCATCCGCATTTAACAGCCAAGTGCCGTCGGGAAGCTGCGTCGAATTCTCGCATTTGACAGTGTATTGCATGAAGTTGTTCGTCTTGTGGAACTGCTGGGTAAAAAGTCCGCCGTTGAATTTGACCGGGTAGCGTCCGCGGCTCTGGCTGGCCATGAGGTAGCGAAACACATTGTAACTTTGCGCGACCAATGCCGCGCCGTCCTTTTCTTCGCGCCGGTCGCCACCGGCAAGTTCGCCTTGGAACTTCTCGCGATCCGCCACCGGCAGGGAGTTGTCTGAAGCCATAATCCAACCCCGATCCCAGAAGCGATTCCACCACGCGATATGTTCTTTCCAATCGTTTGCCAGATTCACCGGCCGGCTGGCTAACTGTTCGATTGCCGCAATCCACTTCGCGGGTTCGGGCGTTTGCATGGTCAGCGCATGAATGTGGATGTCGAAGTCCTTTCCGCTTCCGGTCAGCGCGCCTTCCTTGACAGATAGACCATCACCTTCCAGCAGATTGCCAAAGGTATTGAACTGGTATGGATCGGCAATCTTCGCGGCCATCGGTTCTATCTGGTAATATTTCAGATCGTCGGGATAAACACTCCGGCTGCCGTTGGAATAATACCAAAGCAGTTTTCCACCGCGCTCCAGCGAAACATCCTGAGTTGATATTTGTTCAACGATGCTGCGCGAATATTTTCGGGTTTCATTCCAAGTGCAATGGTCAATCCGCTTCCAAAATTCCGGTTGCGCCGTGACCTTTATCTTTTGCGGGCTGTGAACTTCCACATGGTAAATCGGACGGTTCATGTCCGCCCAAAACTGGATATCAATCCCGTCCGCCTCGATACGGATGGAACCGGTGGCTAAATTAAGCGTTTGTCGAAAGGGCTTACCGGCTTGGAATGGATTCGGATCGAGCGTGACTCGCACTCGTCCCGTTTTGAAAATATCGCCCATATAATTGAACGCATCATTTTTCGACAACAGCAGATACAGGTCGCCGTTTTCAATCGCATACACGCCGGCGGCAATGTCGCCGTTGCCAATCGGCATTACCCCGGCGGCATCTTTCGACGGGGTGTTCCAAACGACATTGTAGCGGCTCATGCGTTGCGCCGCGGCATCGGGCGAAATGACGGCAGCATAGATGCCGTTTGCGGTAACGAGCAATCCCACACAAGCGAGGACATTGTTGAATATGTTTATTTTCATTGCTTAGTCTGCATGGTTTTCGCTCTTTTCATTTTCAGAATAATCGAACCAGTCGAAATCTGCCGGGGTTACGGAACTGCGCCCGTTTCCGGTTGCGTAGAGACCAATCATCACGCCGGTGAATCCACCGGCAACTTCCGTGCTGAGGTAACGGATCCGAGCATCACCGAGTGAGGTGCGTTGGCCGCCCAAATCGGCAAAATAGAAATGATAATGTTCCTCATCGGCGGTGAACCCAATTTCTACCGGGGTGTTTAGGATTTGTATTTGCCTCGTGACTACTTTCATGTCGCCAACTCGTCGGCGCAGTTCCACGCACCTTCGCCCGGAGCGGATAACGATGCATACCTCGTAGTGGTGCTCGTGGTTCATGAAGACCGTGAGACCCGCTTCTTCAGTTTTCGCGCCGGGATTGAAATCAAGCAGGGTTCCCGCATTGCAGCGGTAATCCGTCTGCCGGCGCAGGAGACAAGTTGGTGACGCCAGATCTGACAAGGTTGAATCGGAACCGCATAACCGCAACCATCCCGGGCGGGCGAGAAGGGAATAATGCTTGGGAACGGGATTGCGCAAGTGAACCCAATTCGCTCCAAGAATTGTGGCGTCGAATTCATCGCGAGTCGGTGCTGTCGGCCAGGGATGCCGTGGCAGCAGCGGACAAGGCATTTTCAGAGAAGCCCGTCCGGTTTGATTGACCACCGGCCACCCGTCCACATCCCAATTCACCGGGGCGAGGAAGGTTTCCCGCCCCAGCGTATGCACACGGGGAAAAAGACCGGGCACTTCACGGATGCCAAGAAAGACCATCCACCAAGTCCCATCGTGAGCCTGAACGAGATCGCCATGGCCGGTGCATTGGAGTGGTTGGCCCGCAAAGCCGCGATTAGTCAAGATTGGATTGTGCGGGCAGGCGATGAACGGCCCCCAAGGATTCAATGACCGCGCGATGTTGATCATGTGGCCGCGTCCGGTTCCGCCCTCCGCCACTATCAAGTAATACCACCCGTTGATTTTATAAAGATGCGGGGCTTCCATGAAACCGCCGCCGGTGCCTTGCCAAATGTTTTTGACATCGGAAAGCCGCCGCCCTGTGGCTAGGTCAATCTCCGACTGGCGGTTTTCCGAGGTGGTTAAATAGACTTTTCCGCCATCGAATAGAAGTGATGGATCAATCCCGTCCTGCTCCAACAAAACTGGTTCCGACCACGGCCCGCCAGGATCGGTTGCCGTGACCACGAAGTTACCACCGAGCGTCATGTTTGTCGAAACCAGATAAAAACAACCCTCATGGAACCGAAGCGTGGGTGCCCAAATCCCAAACGAACACTTTGCTTCTTGCAACGGCAATTGACTGGCTCGAGTCAAGGCGTGCCCAATCTGTCTCCAATTGACCAAATCGCGGCTGTGAAAAATTGGTATCCCGGGGAAGTATTCAAAAGAACTCGTTACCAGATAGTAGTCTTCACCAACCCGACAGACGCTAGGATCGGGATAAAAGCCTTTTAAGATCGGGTTTGTGATGTTGTTGGTCATGTTCTTCGAACTAGATTTAAACGGTGAACCGGCCAAGATCAACGCAGGTCAGGAATGAAATCGACTTCATGATCTTAGTCCTCGAATGAAATTCATGCTGTCGGAAACGGTCTGTTCGTTGGTTTCCTCGAACAGAATGCTGATGCCGGGCTTGTGTTGGGCAATCAAATCAAATAGCAGACCGTGATTCAGTTTCCCCTGGCCGGTTCGCATTGGGATAAACGCATTGCCATTGACAACAAAATCCTTGGCGTGAACGACAACAATCCGATCTCCGAACAAATCGAATGATTCCCG
>Ga0316231_1001789_pt1 | contig 22507 bp, 22 predicted proteins | sample TBH18027metaG_FD_206002 | JGI IMG/M metagenome (GOLD analysis project Ga0316231, IMG submission 206002) | Freshwater microbial communities from Trout Bog Lake, Wisconsin, USA - TBH18027 | ecosystem: Environmental > Aquatic > Freshwater > Lake > Hypolimnion/Profundal zone | place: USA: Wisconsin... | reverse complement strand
CGCTTCCGCCGCGAAGGACTGTTCAACGCGAAGGTCGGGGCCGAGTTCGTGGCGGCCATCCTCAGCCGCGGCAATTCCGCCGACCCGATGGAACTCTACCGCGCATTCATGGGCCGCGAGCCGGATCCGGCCGCCCTGTTGGTACGCGCAGGATTGACGGCCGCCTGACGGTCGCAAAGAAACCTAATCCTCCCAAAATTCATGATCATCGCCGATATCGCCAAGATTCCCGGTCGCACGTTCCCCGCCCGCCGCATGGGCCGCGGGCTGGCGGGCCAGGCCGGCCAGCCAATTCCCGCCAAGGGATTCACCATGGGCTACGTGGTGCTTGAGCCGAATGGCGGGCAGGTACCCTGGCACAACCAGGAACAGGAGGAAGTTTACATGGTGCTGCAGGGCCGGGGCGAGATCTGCGTCGGCACCGAACGGTCGGAAATCACCGCCGGGCAGGCCGTGTACATGCCGCCGACCCAGTTTCATCAGCTGACCAACATCGGCGACACGCCGCTGCACATGATGTATTTCTATTGTCCCGGCGGCGACGTCGCCCACTGGCGGCAGGAACTGGACGGCACGCTGCCGCCTGCGGGCTTCGGAGCCATCCCGCCGCTGCCGGCTGGTGCCCAGCCGCAGCACATAAAAAAATAACGGCTTTTCGCCGGATTTCCACTCGCTACCCACGATTCGCTCCCCGCTACTTTCCACCCTTACATGACTACGCATAAAGTCGGCATCATCATGAACGGCGTCACGGGACGCATGGGCACCAACCAGCATCTCCTGCGCTCGATCAAGGCGATCATTGACCAGGGGGGCATCAAACTGGGCGACGCCGAGGTGATCATGCCGGACCCGATCCTCGTCGGCCGGAGCGAGTCGAAGCTCGCCGCGCTCGCCGCCCGCGCCGGCGTGAAGCGCTACACCACCAATCTCGATACGGCCCTCGCCGATCCTGCGAACCAAGTCTACTTTGACGCGACGCTGACGGGTCAACGTCCGGTCGGCGTGCGCAAGGCCATTGCGGCCAAGAAACACATCTACTGTGAGAAGCCCACCGCGACGACCTCCGCCGAGGCGCTGGCGCTGGCCCGCGAAGTCACTGCTGCCGGCCTGAAAAACGGTGTGGTGCAGGACAAGCTCTGGCTGCCCGGCCTGCTGAAACTAAAGTATCTCATCGACACGGGCTTCTTCGGCAAAATCCTCTCCGTGCGCGGCGAGTTCGGCTACTGGGTTTTCACCGGCGAGACGGAAAAGCTGCAGCGCCCGTCGTGGAACTACCGGAAGGAGGACGACGGCGGCATCATCGTCGACATGCTCTGCCACTGGCAGTACGTGATCCAGAACCTGTTCGGCGAGGTGAAGTCGCTCTCCTGTCTTGGCGCGACGCACATCCCGCAGCGCTGGGATGAGGCGGGCAAACCCTACAAGTGCACTGCGGACGATGCCGCGTATGCGACCTTTGAGCTCAAGAATGGCGTCATCTGCCACTTCAATTCCTCCTGGGCCGTGCGCGTCCGCCGGGACGATCTGCTGACGCTCCAGGTGGACGGCACGCACGGGTCGGCCGTCGCCGGCCTGCGCAACTGCGTCATCCAGCACGGCTCGATGACGCCCCGCGCGGTGTGGAACCCCGACATCGACAGCCCGATCAAGTTTTTCGATGGCTGGGTGACCCAGCCGACCAACGACATCTACGACAATGCGTTCAAGGTCCAATGGGAGCTCTTCCTCAAGCACGTGGTGAAAGGCGACCCGTTTCCGTGGAACCTGCTGCAGGGCGCTAAGGGCGTGCAGCTGGCCGAACTCGGGCTGCAGTCCTGGGCTGAGCGCCGCTGGCTCGACGTGCCGAAACTCGACTGACCCACGGGTCCCGGCGGCGGTGGAAACCTGACGCCCCCTTTCCAAACGCGCGATTTCCACTGGCAAATCGCGCGTTTTGCTTAAGGTGTGGGGCGCGTAGCCCGGCATCGGCCGGCAATCCGCGCCACGGAACCAATCCTTCAACGTCTGATCCCATCCCGCCATGAACGCACCCCTTCTTTTCGCCATCGTCGACCGCAGTTCCTTTATGTCGCCGGGTCTTTTTATGATCCTGTTTGTGCTGATCTTCATCTTCGCGATCTATGCGCAGATCCGGGTGAGCAGCGCGTACAGCAAGAATTCGCAGGTACTCTCCCGCGGCCAAATCACGGGCCGGGAGGCGGCCCAGGCCGTGATGGCGCATGCCGGCATCACCGACGTGGAAATCACCGAGATTGAGGGCCACCTCACCGACCATTACGACCCGATGCACAAGCGTCTCGTGCTCTCCTCGGAGAATTACCGCGGCACGAGCCTCGCGGCGCTGGGCGTCGCCGCCCATGAGGCGGGTCACGCCATCCAGCACAAGGAAGGCTATGCGATGCTGAACTGGCGCATGGCGCTGGTGCCGGCCACGCAGATCGTCTCGCAGGTGCTGCCCTTCATCATTCTCGCGAGCTGGTTTCTGGTGCGCGGGCTGACGGGCGTCATCCTCGATGTCGCGATCATCTGCTATGCCGTGCTCTCGCTCTTCCAGCTCATCACGCTGCCGGTCGAGTTCGATGCCAGCCGCCGGGCCAAGGTGCAGCTGGTGGAGCTTGGCATCCTGGACCGGGATGAAATGCCCGGGGTAAATGAGACGCTGGACGCCGCGGCGCTGACGTATGTCGCGGCCTTCGTGAGCGCGCTGCTGAACCTGATCTACCTGCTCTCACGGCGTGACTGAGCCGCAAGGCGTTGTCCTGAATTTTGCAGCCGGCACCTGATGTGCCGGCTTTTCATTTGATCGGGCGGGGTGCGGGCTCGCTTGCCAACGTCCGCCGGGGACTCTACGCAGGCAGGGAAGTGAAGGCCTTGGGATTTGGGAAAATGTGCCGGAGAGGTGGCAGAGTGGTCTATCGCGGCGGTCTTGAAAGCCGTGTTTCACCCTCTGGGGGAAAGAACTTCAGAGCTACAGATGCGAACCGTCGCGAACGCATAAGAACGGTATAGGCGTTCTATTTGGCAATATGCGGGCAATCGAAACCTTGAGCTTCGCGCGCGTACTGTTGCCGCATACCAGAGTTGCCCGATTGCAACATTCGCCTTCGTTCTGACAGGGTTCCCTATGCCTCGCGCGCGCGCGATACGTGCCGCAGCCGAGGCTACCCGGCTCCAATATTCGCTCTCGTTCAGAAACGATCTCCTATGGCTCGCGCGCGCGCGCGTAGCGCGCGTACTGGTGCGGAAATCCCATTTTTAACTCCCGAGCTCCTACTTCCGTCGGCACAAGTCGAAGCGGCGATTGAGTAAGGCTTATTGCAGACCACTCTTTGCCGGGCCTACTTCGAAAACTGGGAGGAAGAGTATGACGACAATGGAGATGAGGATCAGCATTTGGGCAACGGCCAACCATTTGAGTTTTCTGCGGTTGGCTGTCCGCTCCGTAACATATTTTCGGGGAGCTAGGTCCGATCGTCGAAAAGCCGCTACCGCCTTGGATTGTTTCGTTTGTTTCCATGCCGCAATTCGCGACCTGAAACGCTCTCGATTCAACGGCCTGCACTTACCGTCTTTGGGGTAGCCGCCATCCCCTAAAAACAGTAGTCGCAATCTGTCGATGAAGACGAGGTGGCAATTGCTGGCGGTGGGAATCCGCTGCCATAACTGTTGGCCGTGCCCTGCCTTTTTTACGTGAACTGACTGAAAAGAGAGAACGTCACGTCTCGCTACTGCTCACGAGGGACACGCCTACTTTGAGGAAGTAACTTTTCCGTCCTCAATCTTAACTTCTGCCATCTTTTTTTGGTGATACATCTCGCTCATGAAATTGAGCAATGAGATTGTTTTCAGACTGTTTAGCTCAGAATCGTAATTGAGATCCTCTCCGTGCAAGACTGCATGCCGATTCAAAATGGCCGGGCGATCCAAGAGTTTTCTTTCTTTGGAGTCAGCTCGCATTTGTCCCTTGGGGATGAGGGCGCGCAATGCAGATTCCAGGAAATCATCCCCCGCTAATTGTTGAATCAACTTTGCTGGAATATCCTTACTTTTTCCGTAACGGAAATATTCCTCACCTAAAAACTCTTTCGATATACCATCGATCTGAGCGAGAAATATCGGGATCGAGAAAACGTATTTTTGGGTCCGCTGTGCCTCAAACGCTTCTGACAAAATTCTTCCTCGATCCGGATTTTTTGTGACTAGGTCGATTTCTATCGCGGTCATCTGCTCGCGAAAATGTTCGCTCATCTTACGGTCCAGCTCATTTCCGTTTTTTGAATTAACGAGATTGGCGAGGTTAAAAAACGTTTCGGCCCCCATCGCTGGGTCGAAGAACCATCCGTAGTCAACCATTTGGACAAAGACCTTCTCCTCCGCGTCGCTGGTGCGTTGCTCGACTAACGGGAGCGCCTTAATAAAGTCGGCGACGAACGTCGTGATCGCTGGGAGCCGTGCCTCCAGCGCTTGGAGAGCTTGAACATCAACACCCCATTTTTCCAATAGTTGCCCGATAGTCATTTGACGCCGGCCCCATTAATGCTCTGTCCGGGCGAGAATCTGATTACCCGGATTTCGCCATTGTCTGCCACATAGATGTTTCCCGTCGAATCGGCTGCGATGCCACTTGGCCCAGCAAATTTTGCCTTTTCAAGCGAGACGGCGGTATGGTTGTAAGAGTCGGGCGCAAAGGCTCCACCTTGCTGGCGTTTTCCGACCACGGTGGTAACAAAACCATCGCGGGTAATTACCCGAATCACGTCTGAATCTACCACGTAAACGTTCCCGGCATTATCGACTGCGATGCCCTGAAGCGCATCGAATCTCGCATCACTTCCTTGAGCATCGACGCCGCCTGATGCACCGGGCTCGCCCGCAAGTGTGGTGACCGTCCCATCTGGGGTGATCTTCCGAATCGCATGGGCATACTCTAAAACATAAACATTCCCTCCGTTATCAACCGCAACCCGCGAAGGATTGTTAAATCGTGCACTACTGCCTTTGCCATCAGCGCTGCCAATGGCCCCACGGGTTCCAGCAAGGGTGGAAACGATACCGTCAGGCGTAAGCTTTCTTATTGTTTGGTTAAACGAGTCGGCGACGTAGAGATTGCCTGAATCGTCCACTGCAATGCCAGAAGGAGAAGAGAACCGGGCTGCGCTGCCTTTGTCGTCGAGATAACCAGACTCAAATTCGTGGCCGGCGATCACAATCACGGCTCCGTCTGACGTGATTTTGTGGATGGTCTGTTTTTCCGGGTCGGTCACATACACGTTGCCCAGTTTATCGACGGCGAGTCCGTGAGGACGATTGAATCTAAGCGTAAGACTTTCATTTCGCGCGGGCTCATCCGTCCCGATGCCTGCAAGTGCCGTCAACTCGCCCTTCGGCGTAATCTTTTGGATTTGGCCGCACCAGCGCCGTCCATTTGGTGACGTTGCCACATACACATTTCCTGCGTTGTCTGCCGCGAGGGCGCAAAGTGGCGGCAAACCAAACCTAAGAGTGGATACCTCGCCCGTCATGGGTGGCCCAGTAACAGATTTCGGATGATCCGTTGTTTTTTGGATTTGAGGCGTGGGCGAGCTTGTTAGCGTGACTTTCCTTATGGTGCTTCTCCCGGTGGACGTTCCTTTATCGGTGACGTAAAAGTCGCCGGCTGTGTCCAAGGTGATTCCGGTGGGACTATCAAACCGCGCTTTTTCACTGGAACCGTCTGCCCAACCAGTTGGGATGGGCTCACCTTTGGCGGGACGTTGCCCTGCTAGTGTCGAGACGGTGCCTGTAGGCGTAATCTTCCGAATCGCGCGGCCTCCACTATCAGCAACGTAAACATTTCCAGATTCATCGACCGCAACGCCCTCGGGGGAAAAAAACGTCGCATCGGTGTCCCGCCCGATTGCCTTCCGGTTTGTAGCACTGTCTGACCAACCAAGGAAATTCGCTGTTCCTGCGAAAGTAGTGACAACACCTTCCGGTGTGATTTTGCGAATCGTCCCGTTGCCTGTATCAGCAACAAACAGAGTCCCCGATTTATCCACGGCGATACCGTGCGGACGTTTGAACTGCGCTTCCGGTCCAGTCCCGTCGTTACTTCCTTCTGCATAACCCGCAATCTTTGTGACGGCTCCATCCGGTGAGAGTTTTTGGATTACCGTATCTGCCAGATAAATATTGCCTGAGCTGTCCACCGTGATGGCCTTGGTGGAGAGGTAGAGATGACCTGCCTTATCGACGGCCATTCCGAGCAGCCGAGGTTTCTCAACGGCCATAGGTTTGGCCGTTAGTCGCGAGACAAAGCCCACCCCCTTGTTCTCTACCGAAGTGATGGCCCCTGTCGTTCGGATCGTAAAATCCTCAGCGACGAGCTTGATGGAGACTTTGGTTGCAGGGGCAGTTTCAAGGTTCCCTGATTCGTCGATGACGGCGAGTGCTTGGGTGGCACCCGAAGGGGAAAGCATCCAAATGATGGAATTTCCGCCCCGAAAAGTGCAGGCATAGACGTTTTTTGCCTCATCCACTGCGATGCCGGGTGAAATCTCATCGTTCCCTCCGTTTGGTCCCGGCCAACTTTGGAGACCAGCGATTGTGGCGACGACGCGGGCCAGTTCGGGAACTGGCTGAGGCAAGATGCTACTTGCTGGATTGATTGGGGCTGACTTTTCCTCTCCGCTTTTTGGCGTAGTCGCTGCATGGGCCGGTTCTTCCGCATGGCGGCCGCAACCTCCCAAAAAAAGCACGGCAAGTAAACCGACGGAGACTAAACCGAGGCAAAAGAATCGGGAGGGGGAGTTCATGGCGGACATGGCTACGCATGGCATAGCGCCCGGTTCTTGGCGAGATTACATGCCATTCGGCGGCTCTGGCCTCAATGACTTACCCTGGTCGCTTTCGAGGGGATTCTAGCAGCGCTGAAATGGGATTGACCGACTTGCAAAGTAACCCTTACACTGTAAGGGTTAAATGAAACTAACCTTCATCGAACTGCCGCTGTTCACCAGCCTCGTCATGCAGGTCACCGATGACCATTTCCTCAACCAACTTCAAAACGACTTACTGAAAGACCCGGAGAAGGGCGATATTATCCCGCGATTGCAGGGCCTGCGCAAGGTGCGGATGGCTTTGCAGGGCCGGAGCCGATCAGGCGGCGCACGGGTCATCTACCTCTATCTTCCCCAGCACCACGCGGTCATTTTCTTTTACGTTTATACCAAAGCCAAGTCGGAGAACCTCACCCCGGATCAGGAGAAACGGTTGAGGGCCGCCGTCGAAACCATCAAACGAGAATTCAGACATGAAAACCAAGGACATTGAGTTCAACGCCGACGACCTTGTCGGCAGCGTCGAGGCGTTCGCCCATCACCTGACGGGCAAGCAGAAGCTTACCCTGCGCACGGCGACGATGCCGTTGCCGCCGCCGGTCAAATCGCTGACGCCCTCGCAGGTGCGGTCAATCCGCAAGAAATTGAACGTCAGCCAGCCGGTTTTCGCCGCGATGATGAATATCCCGACGGTGACCGCCGCGAGTTGGGAGCGCGGGCGCAGGAAGCCGACCGGCGCGGCGTTGCGCTTGCTCGACATCGCACGTAAACATCCCGAGGTATTGGTCGCCGGCTGACGCTGCTAGCGCCCATCCGCACCAGCACGTCCGCCACACGCCAGCCATTTCCCAGAGGTATCCTGTCAAAAAATTCGGTTTCCAAAAACAGATTTTATGGCGCGCAAAACACCGAAGTTTGATTTTTCCCCCGTCCTCGATGCTGCGCGCCTCTGGATAGACAAGTGTCTCATTGATGACCAAGCGATCTTTACGAACGAGCAACTGTGGACTCTGCCGTTGGCACAGGAGTTGGATCGAGTTTTCAATCAATCCCTAGACGAATCGGAAGGGAAGTTCCTCGAAAAACTCAGTGGCCAGCTACAGCCGGCGAGCCCAGCCAGCAAGCGGCTCATGACCGAGATTCTCTGGGCTCTCTGTTTGTTTCCTAGCCAGTCGAGACCGCCTGCAAAAAGAACGAGGCTTTTCGACGTTTGGAAAATCGGCGGAACGGCACCCGTGGATGAAAAGCATCCGATGCTATCAGACGCGGTTCTTTCTTCAATCGGTAGTGCCGGCACCGCCTACTCGACCCACCATTGGCGAGAGGTGAGATACCTCATACTCCTACTTCTGAAGTTGAAGGCATTGCCGAAGCAGAATCGGGAAGCTATATTTGCCTCGTATGGCCAACTGGCCGATTGGCTGGAAACCATGCCGGACACCGCGTCACGGCAATTTCCACACATGCTGCGCTACTTCGCGTTCCCTGATCAGGTGGAGCGAATCTCCTCTTCGGATGAAAAACGCAAAATTCTCACCGGCTTTGGTATTGCCCCGCAAAAGAACTGGAATAGCCGGAAATTCGACGAAGAGCTTTTGAGCCTGCGCCAACGGTTGGAACAGGAGTTTCCCGGTCAGTCATTGGACTTCTACGAACCTCCGCTCGTTTCCCGCTGGAAAAAGGCGAGTGATAGCGTTCCGACGGTGAATGAGGATGCCGCCCACCATGAATTCTTGCTGGCTCCGGCAGCGCCACTTCCAAGTTCCCCGACAAACCTCATCCTCTACGGCCCTCCCGGAACCGGAAAGACCTACGAGCTTCAGACCCGGCAAAAAATCTATACCGAGATCCCGCAAGCCCAGAATCGTTCGGCTTGGCTGCAAGCGCTCTTGGTGGGTTATGGTTGGCGTTCGGTGATCGCCGTCGCCCTGAAAAACTTGGGGCCAAAACCGGTGCCTGAAATTCGAGCGCATGAACTCGTTCAGGCCAAGGCCGTGGTTAACCAGCGAAATCGAAATCTTAGCCAGACGATTAGCGCGACCCTTCAACAGCACACCCCAGAGATGGTGGGGACGGTGCAATTTAAGGGACGCCGGTCACCGTTCATTTTCACAAAGAGCAAAGAAGCGGTTTGGTCGTTACTCGGGGACTGGACTGACAGCGATGACGAGGCGGCGGAGCTTGCGCGCATCTACGCCGCCGGGCCGGTTGCGAGTTCACCTCCGATCAAGCGTTTCCGGCAAGTGACATTCCATCCTTCGTTCAGCTATGAGGATTTTGTTCGCGGAATCCGCCCTGTGGCATCCGATGACGATGGTCGCACCGAGTTTCGCCTGGTGGATGGCGTGTTTAAGCAAATCTGCGATGAAGCAAGGGCGAATCCCAGCAAGCGTTACGCCCTCTTCATCGATGAGATCAATCGAGGCAACATTGCCAAGATTTTCGGTGAACTCATCACTCTCATAGAGGCAGACAAACGGCTGCGCCTCGCGCCCGACGGCAGCATCGTCGGCGGCATGGCGGTCCAACTCCCGGGAAGTGGAGGCGAAGTTGCCGAGCCGCCGTTCGGCGTGCCTGCTAACCTCGACCTTTACGGCACGATGAACACGGCCGACCGCTCGATTGCTTTGCTCGATATCGCCCTGCGGCGCCGATTTGAATTCCGAGAGATGGAGCCTCGTTACGACTTGCTCGCCGCAGTCGGAAAAATCGACTGCGCCGCGTTGCTTCGGCGCATTAATGATCGATTGGAATATCTTTTAGACCGGGACCGCCGGATCGGTCATGCCTACGTGATGAAGGCTGGCAGCCTCGATGATTTGCGGAAAATCTTTGCCGCTCAGATAATCCCTCTGCTCCAGGAATATTTTTTCGATGACCTCGCGAAAGTTGCCCTGACACTTTCGGTCGCGGGCGGCTCCAGTCCGTTTGTGGAACAAGAGAGGTTTCAGCCCGAACAACTCTTCCCCGGCGCACGCCACAACATGGCGGGAGCCAAACGGGAACGATTTACAGTAACATCGCCGGCTGACTGGACGGAAGACGACTTCATGGCGATCTACTCTGCTCCTGCGCAAGTGCTCGAAGAGGAAGAAACCGAAGAAAGCTGAACCGCTGTCGTGCTCTCATCCTCACTTTCCGTTTTCGAGCACACGGACGTCCCCGTCGCTTCAACCGCGGGGCCTACCACACTCTCCGACAAAGAGGCCGATCATCTTTGCTGGCTTGGCGAGCAGTTGCCCGGTTTCTGCGCCCGCGGTTATCGCAGCATCAAGCTATCACAGCATTGTGGTCTGCTAAGCTTAGGCGAGCGCGTGCTCGAAATCTTACCGAAAGTCGGCGAAGCAGAGAGCCCCGCTCAAAGCCGTGGGGTGCTTCTTCGTTTCCTCCGGGCCTCTCCGAATTTCCCGTTGCAACGCCAGTCGGCGACTGGCCAAGCCCATCGCTCCGCTCCATTGTTAGACGTTTTCATTGCGGCTTTTTTCGACGAAATATTCGGTCTCATGAAAGGAGGGCTAGTGCGGCGTTATCTTGAGAGAGAGGACGAATGCCTAGCGGTGCGTGGCTCCATCCTGCTTAACCGCCAGCTCACCACGTTGGCGAATCGCACCGATCTGATCTTCTGTCGCTACGACGAATTGACCGGAGACAATCGCTGGAACCGGATTCTCAAGGCTGGGCTGCGTGCTGTGCGACCGTGGATACATAGCGTGAACCTGCAACGAAGCTGGATCGAATTGATGGCCGGCTTCGATGAAGTGACCGACGTTCCGGATGCACGCCTGCTAATTTCTGACCTTACCTACGATCGGCAGGGCAACCGCTATCGTCCCGCGATCGAATGGGTGGAACGCATTCTCAATCTCTTGTCCCCGGATCTTCGAGCAGGGCAGAAGGCGGCGCCCGGCCTGCTCTTCGATATGAATCGCCTCTTCGAGACGGTAGTAACGCAACGGATGGATCAATGGGCCCAGAATCATGGCTGGGATGTCGAGGCGCAGAATTCGACTCGGCATCTCGCCGAAATTGTCGATGTGCCAAAGCGCCGAGTGCTCAGGGTTCGTCCCGATCTACTTCTCACCTATAAAGGAGCGACGGTGGCGATTGCCGACGCAAAATGGAAGCAACCCATGCTCAGCAGGCGGGGCTTCATTTTCCCGGATCAGGGGGACCTATACCAGCTGCACTCGTATGCGGCTGTTTTCAATTGTGAGCACCTAGCACTGATCTACCCATGGGGCGACGGCTTGGCGGGAGCCCGCGAAACAACATTCGAATTACCCCCGTCCGGAACGCTTACGCCGAAAGTTTCCGTGCTTTGTCTCGACGTAACGCAAGACGACTTGCCGTTCCGGTTGAACGCAGCGCCGAGCGTTTGGAGTGAAAAAGTTTTTACGTGATCCGGGAAACGCGACGGCAGCAGGTTGCCCAAAGGTTGCCAAAAAATCAGTTTTTGGCTTCAGCTCGCCGCATTTTTCTGCTCTCATCTTCTCGTTAGAAAACATTAACCATCAACTAAGTCCGCGTGAATTAAGCGACTTAGCTTCGAGGCGCTGAAGGGTTCGAATCCCTCCCTCTCCGCCAATTTTCCCCTCTGAGGGGAAGAACCAACAACCGATTTGCCAGTTGACGTGGCAAATCGGTCATGAATCAAGCCACCGCATTCGTCATCTCACAGTTCACGAATCCCTCCGGGGAGATCGTCTTTCGCGTTTCCGGCTGGTTGGACGGCAAACGCATCCGGCAGAACTTCCAGACCCGAGCTGGGGCGGAAGCCCAGAGCCAAGTCCTCGAAATCCAGCGCCTCCAAAAAGACACCGGTATTCGGGCCACTGCCACCCGGCTTACGGAAGACCAGCTTCACGAAGCCGAGCTCGTGTTTCGCCGCCTGTCCGGCCGGTCCAACTCCCTCTCGTTTTACGTAGAATTCGCCCTGGCGAACTATCGCGAGCCATTGACGCAAAAGCTACTTACGGAAGCGGTCACAGAGTACGTCGCGACTAAACAGCACGAACACGAGCAAGACCTTCTCTCCGAGCCTCATTTGACGCGCGTGAAGCGCGACCTCAGGCGCCTGATAAAGCATTTCCCCGGGGCGACGGTCGCGGATCTGACCAGTACTCGCCTCGCCGGATATCATCAATGTGAAGGCGATACTCCGCCCCAGACTTGGCAATAGCTCGAAGCGCGCAGGCCACAAAATCGCCGAATGATTCGTTACTAGCGGTAGCAGGACACTGGCCGAAAAAACTAAGCACCAAACGGCATAAACTTGGGCAAATAGATAGCCTTGAGCAGGAGTAGGAGCGGGAGCCAGTAATGGTGGGACGACACTCCGTGGTGCAACGGGAAGCCGAACTAATAATCCAGAGGGGGGCGGGGCAGGCTCAGTGGAATCCACGGGGGCGGGTGGCGCAGCGGGCTTTGGTTCAAACCACTCTCCGCAATAGCGGCATTTGACAGCCTCTTGCCGGACTCGCTCGCTACAAAACGGGCAGACCTTGAACTCGGATGCGTCGTTCACGAAGTGGATACAGTCCCCGATTTTTGTTTAAAATGCTAGCTTCCGCTCTTCCCGAAGTGCGTCGCTAAATTGGCGTAAGGTAGGACGGCGTTGCGACGGCGTTACCCCTTGAGCTTATCGGAGTGCCGCATTTGACACCACTGCATATACCCGTCATTCAAGGGACGCTTGGATGCTACAGACTATTCGCTGCCTAGTATGCCGATTAAGCTGATAGTCGCAACTTGGCTTCTTTTCGGCGCCAGTTTTATCCCTTACGTAGGTTACTTTACTTCGATTCCATTCCTGGCGTGCGCAGTGGCCTTGTTGTTCTCGAAGAACCCCCGAGCTCGAAAGCACGGCAAGATTTCAGGCGCGATTGCTCTCGGGCTACTCGTCATCTTTTTTGTGATTGGCGTCATCTTCTATCACGAGATACCTCCGCTGAAGTGAAGAGTACGTCCAAGTAATATATGCGCACATGAAAAAACTCACAGGGTTTATTTTCGCCAGCGGTTCGGCATATTCTTTTAGCTTCGCATTGGACCTGGTAATCGGCGGGTTACTTAAGGTGTACTCATCAAATGTTTTCGTTGCAGTCATCACATGGTCGGTGATTGCAACCGTATGCGCTGTAATTGCGCTGAAGATCGCCCCAAACTTTCGCTGGCTCAGTCTTCCCTTCTTCGGTTTTGCCCTTGTCGCACTCTTTGGTGGGGTTGTGGGCCATCGCTACAGCCTATTGGTGGGCTTCTTCATGCTTGTTCAGGGCATTTTTGTTTATCGAGCAACGTCCCGCGCGAATCGTTAATCCACTGGATGACGGTTGAGTCTTGCCATCCCGCTTGACCGACTATCATCAGCCCCGTCAAACCCGCATGATGGCGCGCGCGGTGATCCTCCGGCAGGTACACCCCGGGCCTTACTTTGCGACCAGCTTAACGTCTGTCGCCCTGCTTCCTCCGTTGTCTCTCTTGCCAATCCATTTCTCCGATAAACTTGCCCAGGAAAACCTCCGTAAGCTCATCCGGTTCCATGCCTAGTCCGCCGGCCAGCAAGAAAATCGTCGTGATACTGGGCTGCCGCTTATTGCGCTCCAGAAGGGAAAGGGTTGTTGGGTGAAGCCGGGCCAGTTCGGCGAGCTTCTCATGGGTCAAGCCCTTCTCCTTTCGAATGCGGCGCAAGACAACGGCGAAGGCTTTGGTGATTTCCAAGCATCCATTTTAGTTGCGCCTAGGGGCGAATAACACAGACAGTAGTCAGGTAGGTCCTGCTCTTGTTTTGCCAATTCAACCTATGTTCCGATCAAAAAAGAAAAGACCCGACATAGATCAAGCCTTGCGTGAACAGCGGGTAATATTCGCCGATGGTTTGGCAAAACTGAACAATTATCAAAGACACTGTTTCCGTGCGGATAGAATTGGAGAAATCCAAAAATTACACGAAGTGGTCGAGAAAACCCCTTCGAAGAGCCAGGAACGGGAAGCGGCCCAACAGAATCTGGATAAATTCAATCTATTCCATGCCAACTGCGAATTGGCCGAGGCCCAGTATGAGGTTAATATTTCCCAAAACTCAGTAGACTTCCCACCATATGAATCGGTCGCAATTAAAGGGATATTTCTCGTTGGGTTGCTGGCTTACGGGCTAGGTCCGGCATGGGCGGTGGTTGGCGCGATAGGTTGGATATTCCTAGGTCTGGCTGAAATTAATCGGCATCGCATAAATGCTCTTCGCGACATGGAAGCGGCAAAGAAAGCTTTTGAGGAACACAAAGCTCACTATGAGCTCCGAGACACGACACTTGGCATCCTTTCGCAGGCGTCGAGCGACGTGGAAGTACGCGTGAGCGTTGCGCCCTAATATATCTCATTGCTGAAATTGCTCGATGAACGAATAGCGTCTAAGCCATGCCCACTTCCAGCGATGACTTTACGAAGACGCTTTTAGCCGCCCAGCAAGGAGATTCAGTGGCACTTGAGAGCCTGGGGGTCGCATATTTTAAGGCAAATGCAATGCCTTCGGATATGGAGTTGGCGAGAGGGGCTCTCCTTATCGCCGCTAACGAAGGCGATTTGGAAGCTCAACACTCGCTGGGGAGCTTTTATTTTTTCGGTATTGGTGGCGACCGAAACGAATCGGACGCGGTTAAGTGGTTTCGTAAAGCGGCCGAGCAAGGGCACGCCGACGCACAGCACCGGATGGGAAGCGCCTATCGATCTCACCTCGGATTTGGGGTCAGCCCAGACAACGCCGAGGCGGTAAAATGGTTTCGCAAGGCAACGGATCAGGGACATGTCCAAGCTCGCTACGATTTAGCGCGGCAACTTTTGTATGGGGAGGGTGTAACGAAAGACCCATCGAAAGCGGTGAATTTGTGGAGGGAAATCGCAGAAAAGGGCCATCCGGCAGCGCAATCTATGCTAGGTCGATGTTATGAGAAGGGCGAGGGCGTTCCCAAAGATATTGCGGAGTCTAGAAGATGGATGCAGATGGCGGCAGATCAGAATTATCCAAATGCTAAAGAAGCCTTAACAGCGCGCCCCATTAAGGCATTTAAGACCTTGGGTTACATCACCCTCTATATTGCCCTCTTGGTTGGCCTTTTTCTGGTAGGTGCTATGTTCCTCCGAGGAGGAGTGTGGCTGAGCGAGCGAATTACTCCTTGGCTGTTTACTACCTCCTGGGTCGTCCTGATATTAGCCGTCCTTGTGCTTCTGCCGCTCTGCGTATCAAAAGAGACCCGCGGCGTTGGCGGTATCGGCCTAACCTTTGTTTCTTACGTGTTTGGGGCGACCCTTTGGTTCTGGAGCCTGTTGATTACTTATACACTTTGGGGATGGGTGGCCTTGATTGTCGGACTGGTCATCGCAGGCGTCGGAGTGCTACCGATTGCACTTTTGGCTACAGCTATCAAGGGGGAGTGGGCTGTCTTCGGTGAGCTTTTATTTCTTACGGCGGCTACGTTCGGTACCCGCGGCATGGGCTTATACTTTGTAAACCGGAGTACGGTGGACTCCGGCGAAACCGACATGCTACGGCAAAGCGCGAAAGCAAAGGGGAGGGCACTGTCTTCAAAGGAGACTGCCGAAATAGTAGAATTGCATCGGCAAATTGAAGAGGCCCAAAGGAATCTCGAAGCACACGAGGCGAAAATTGCCGCTTTTTTGAAATCGAAGGCTCCTCAAGAGCCCACCATTGAGGAATTCAAATTGTCCCCTAGCGCGATGGCGGAGCTTTCCAAGAGAGCAGACGCCGCTAGGGCACGAATCAAAGCGCGAATTGAGCATAACAGGGCGGCGGGGTTAGATGACTGGGAAACCAACCCTGACGATGCAGGAGACATGCCCCCTCTTTTGGTGAGTCAATCGTCTCCGGACGTCGTCAGCCGGGACACAGATGAAATGAAAACACCTGTCAGTCTAGAACCCAGCATTCCTGCGGAAATAGGAATTCTAGTCGCTGGGATCGGAGGATGTTTGATTCACCCCTTCAGTCCATTGTCTGTAGCCCTCTTGGTGGTTTGTTTCGTCGCGTGGTCGAAGCGAAAGAAAAAAACTATCTTCGGGACGATAGGCTTTGTTTTGATGTGGGTAGCAATCGGACTGAACGTGATATATCTGATTCGGTTGGGTTGGGCATATCTCACTATATTCCTTGCTCATTAGAGGTTGCCTCCGAGAACACGCGCAGCCGGCGAATCTTCCAGATCGATTCCCTTGGCAAAGTCGGCGAGGTCTTTCACCGGCTGGCCAGTCTTGGTCTTCAGGCCGCGAAAATTGATCCAGTCCACACAGGCTGCGCCGGCCCGCCAGAGCTGGCCCGCCCACCGCTCGCCCGCTTCGCGTCCCTTGTCGTCTGTATGAACCGCGATGCGAACGTGCTTGCCGGCGAACATCGGCAGCGCATCCGCGTTAATCGAGTTGCCTGCGCCCGTAATGCACACCGGGGCCACGTCCACCCCTTCCCACCACGCGACCAGCAGTGCGGCGGCAAAGTCAGGCTGGCCCTCGCAGAGCATGACAAGATGACGGTCCCCGATCTCCGCACAGCCTATCGGCCATGATGGGTCACAACCCGGCAGAGTCTTGGCCTTCGCTCCACCGATGCCTGCCCACGCCTCGCCGTCGAGCCGCCGGGCCTGAGCATTGCGCCGCGCCGTGTCCGTGATGATCCATGCCGGCAATTCGTGGCCGTCATCGTAAACCAAGCCCTGCCACAGCAGCCCGCGCTTGGTGAGTAATTCCAAGCCGGCGAAGCTGGGCCAGCCGCGCAGGAGGGCGATAGAGTCCATTTCCTTCACGTTTAAGGGGCGCAATGGTGGAAGGGACGGCAATGCCTTCACGGTCGGCCTGGGTCTCGCCAACGGCACCGGGCGGGTCTTGCTGGTGGCGCTGGTGGTAATGCCAACGAGTTCAAAGATGCGCTTGCGGTGTTGATCACCGGCTGGCCCAGCGAACGCGACGCAACCGAACGGCCCACGCCCCCCGTCAGCGATGAATAGATGCTCGCAAGACTTGTCCGCGCCTTCCTCAGCACAGGCCGGACAGCGCGCGATGATTTTTTCGCCACGCAGCTTGAGGCTTTCGAGTTTGCCGAGGTTGAGGCTCATGGAGTCACACCCCCTCCCATTAAATCCAGTAAATCCATTTTAATAGGCTTCATGGTGATTTAGCGGATTAAATGGATTTACCGGCGTGCCTCAGAACTTCGGCGGGTCTGCCAGCCTTGCCCGTTTTCAATTGCACGATCTCCAGTTCGCCGGGGTTAGCCGCCATGATGGCATTGAGCCGAGCGCGGTTTATGCCGTGGTCGCCGTCGAGTTTCCCGAGGTTAATCTGCCCGCCGTGGCGCTGGAGCACGTCCTGCACGCGCTCTAGTTCCTCGCGCTGGCGTTCGCGCCGGCCAGACTGGAGCAGACCGAGGTAGTTGTAACCGCACCAACGCACGACACTGACAGCACGCTCGGCCAGCGCCGCCGAGATGGTTGTCGCGGGCTCAACCACGGCGAATAAGCCAGCCACTTTGATTGCGTTCTCCCGCCAGCGGGACAGCTCGCCAGTGAGGTCGGCGAACGGCCCGCGCTCTAGGTCGATGCTCTCATCGTGGAACTTGGAGAACACCTCGCGTGCCTCGGGGGAACAGACAATCTCGGCGGGCACGTTGTTTCCCAAGCGGCGGTCGAGCACAACTGAGAGAACTGTATTCCAGCTTTCCTCTTGTTCAAAGGTCGCGGTGCTCCGGTCATCTTTCTCCCGGCGCGAGCCGGTGTCGAAGATTAGCGGTCGTGCAGTAAGGCCGCGCTGGGTCGTCTCAGGATGGCCCAAAATCCTCTGCATGACGCAACCTTGCACAAGCCACAGCACCGACAGGCACGGATTCTCCAGCTCAACGGAGCCACGTGTGATGCGATTTGATCGCACGCTATCGCCAGAGTAACCGGACAGCAGTAGGTCATAGTCGCTCTGGCCCTGCTTGCTATATTTGCCAAGCGCCACGCTGACGGCTGCGCCGGCCTCGGAAGAGTAGCCAAACAATACTTCGTCATTGTCATCGAGCGCCCGGCCAAGCGCCTCGCTAGTCACGTCACCCACCAGCAATGACTTTTCGCGGGCAGCCTCTGCCTCCAGCTCCGCCAAATGCTCGTGCCGGTTGCTCAGTGTAACGAGAAGGTTATCGCGTTCGCTTCCCTGAGCGGACGCAACCTGACTAGCCAACGATTTTGCCTCGATGGCCAGCGCGGCGATCTCCCCGCGCTTCCCGGCCACGACCTGCCGGTGTTGCTTGGCGAGTTCCTTTGACCGCCGGGCGACAGGCGCACAGAGCGTCTCGCCGATGACTCCCTTGCCGCTGCCACGCTCAGCCACAGGCCAGACGTAGAGATTGAGGCGGGTTCGCTTGTCCTTGTAAGCGCCGGTCACAATTACCGATGCCCCGACGGCACCGGAGAGCACGGCCAGGGCCGACATGGCCGGCAGGCAAAGCGGTGTTTGATAGACCGCCGTCATGTTCACAGCCACCGCCCGGAGAGTGTCGGGAAATGCTGCGATGGGAAATTGCTCGGGCGCTCCGGCGGAAAGGTCGGGCAGCGTGGATTTCGTTTGTTCGGCTGGATTCGGATAGCTGATGATCCGCGACGGCTCCGGTTTCGGAGCGGCATTTTCAGCGGGACTCATGGTGGTCGGGTGCGACTGGCTCGGCCTTGATGGCGCGAACGAGTTCACAGCGGATGCGATTGAGAGCGGCTAGGCGGACAAGACGGGCAGACCCGAGCCGGGCAATCTTGTCGTCGATCTGGCGAAGCATGGCCGCCGTGGCTGACTCGCGTCGGCGCAGTATAGCGACAGGCGGCGGCAGGGTGGTGGGACTGGCGGTCATGCGGTTCCCCCTCCCTGCCCCTGCGCCTGTTTGCGTCCGTGGCTGTAACTCTCTATCCAGCGGTTCAGCTCGATGCGCGAAACGCGCACCAGACGCCGGCTTGGGCGAAAGACAGTGATTTCACCGTCTTCGATTCTTTTTTCAATGAAGCGACGCGTTGCGCAAATTTCCTGCGCTGCCTCGCGGAGCGAAAGATATGCCCTTTCGCTGGCCTGTTTTGGTTCGGTCGTGTTGTTCACGACCACCCATTAATACCAAGAATTCGTTTGGCGGTAGCTTAGTATGGGACGATTAGCGGCGGGCCCTATTCGTCTGGCTGCGCTCTCGTCTCAGTTTTTGGTAGGAGATTTCCGCCATCTTGATTTCGTGCTCAAGGTGTGGTTGGAAGCGCTCGCCAACATACTTCACAAAACCGGCGCAAACACGATCAGACCCTGACTTTTTTCTCTCTGGCACCTGCCGCTCGAAGAATGCTTGTTTACTACCCCGATCATAGACCTCGAACGGATAGGGGTTATTCGGCTCTTTGGGCAAGTGTTCGAGAAGGGATTCCGCCCACTTCCTACCATCTAAGCGGTTTTTTCGACCAAGGAGGTCCACGCGCACACTGTCAGGGATTGGCGGAATGCGCGCGCTACGGGAGATGACCCCTCTCCAAAACTCGCTTATACGTGCCAATGTCCATTCCGCGAGTGCTTGATCTGCCGTGAGGTCGCCTCGCTCGTTATCTCCGGCTTTCTTGTGCGGCCCGCGCGAGCGATAGGTTTGAAAGGTTTCTAACCGGTTGAGCGCTTCGGCAAACCATGGCAGACGCTTAGGGTTTCCCTTCAAGACGGGTATCCAATCGGAGCGGCTCGCTGCTTCCTGCGCGTATGCGATTGTCCTCGGGCTATGCGCCGCCATCGCACAATTCACTGTCGCACTGCTGGCCAACTTAAACATAGCTGCGACGGCGTGCTCAACAGCCCCAGGACCGCCGTTAAACTGACCGTTAAACTGAATCGCGCGTTGTAGTTCTCGTAAGATGCGTTGGCCCTCGGCAAGCAGTTCAGCGGGGGACTTGGCGGGCGAGACTCTCCCGACCGGTTTGTTCGTTCCTTTTTTCATGCGCGAGCCTCTGCTGGAGTGCGGAATGCCACGACATTGCCATAGTCCGCCGGCGGCATTACCTGCCACCATAGCGAGGCGGCATCGGGGCGAACAACCTCCCGGTAATGCTTGTAGAGCATTGTGGGGGAAGTGTGGCCTAGCTCGGCAGCAGTAGCGGCAGCATTCTTGAACTGCGCCAAGTGATAGGACGCGTATGAGTGACGGAGCGCGTTGGCCGGCCACTTGATCTTGGCATCTTTGCAGGTCTTGGCCCGCGCCACCCGCACACGCTCAGGGTCCGCCACCTGCCCGTCTTTGCGTGAATGCGGAGCGAGCCATGCGGCGAGGTTGTCGCTGATGGTCACAAGCCGGCGCTGGGCGCTCTTGGATTTCTCCGCCTTGATGTGAATCAGCTTCCCGGCGAGGTCTATTTCCGACCAGTCGAGACGCTCAATTTCGGCAGAGCGGAGGCCAGCGAATGCACCAATTGCAAGGTAAGGCACGAAATCACGCGGGGCTTTTTCCAAGATCGTCTGCATCTGGGACGGCGTGAAAATATCCGGGGCACCGCGCACCACCTTGGCCTTGGCGGTCTTGGCGACGGCGTTCTCTTGGGCATAGCCCCGCGCCACGGCATAGCCAAAGAGTGTGCGGAGAACCGTGCGGAAGTTGTTTCGCGTCTGTGCGGCTACCTTCAAACCGCGCAGCCAATCGTCAATTTGGCTGGGCAGAATTTCCGCCACCCTGAACGAGCCGAAGTCCACGGCAAAGGTGTCGAGGCGGTTCTTCAGGTCTTTCAAATAGCGATCCGAGGCTCCGTCCTGTGCTTTGGATGCGTTGAATTGGGTAATCAGGTCGGCGACCGTGCATGACCGCGAAATCGCCGCTAGATAAGCTAGGAAGTGCTCAGTAGCGTCCGCGAGGGTCTTGCCATACGGTTTGAGCCTCTCGGCACAGGCAACGGCATCCACGCGCAGGCTTTCGGGCATGTGAACGGCTCCTTCACCTTCCTTTGCAATCCGGGCTAGGGTTTTCCTGAGCCACGCATCAGCGGCACGGCGGGTGGGGAAAAATTTGCGCGTCCTCTTGCCAGCTACCCTGAGACCCTCCACAACAAAGGGGGATGTTTCAGAGCCCGGATACCGAACCACTCGCGGAATTGGTTTTCTCATGCGCCAATGTTCGCAAAGGTTCGCGTATCTGTCAATGAAATGTCAATGGCGCTAGTTGTGGGTAAGCCATAATTACCTAAGTAGTTGACCGGAGAGGTGGCAGAGTGGTCTATCGCGGCGGTCTTGAAAACCGCTGAGCCGCAAGGCTCCGGGGGTTCGAATCCCTCCCTCTCCGCCATTTTCCCCCTATGAGGAGGAGAATCCCGAAGCTAGGTTGCCAAGTTGACGTGGCAACCTAAGCATGAATGTCCAACCTATGTTCGCTGTCAGCCGGTTTAAGAACCGGAACGGCGTGTTCTCGTTCCGCGTCGATGGGCAGCTCAACGGCGTCCGCATCCGCCGCAACTTCAAGAGTCAGGAGGAGGCTGCCGCCGAAAAGAGCGTCCTTGAACTCAAGGCGCTGCAACTGGCGTCGAGCCTAAGCGCCGTCACCACCTGCCTCGCGGAGGATCAAGTCCGCGAGGCCGAGGCCGTTTTCCGGCGGCTGGCTGGCGGCAGTCGCACGCTGTCCTTCTGCGTCGATTACGCCCTGACCAATCATCGCACGCCTGAAAACCAGAAGGCGCTGGATGAGGCGGTCACCGCTTATCTGGCGGTAAAAACTCGGGAGCATGAGCAGAAGCTCATTTCGGCGTCCCAGCTCACGACGATCAACCGGCACATGAAGGCGCTGAAAATACACTTCCCCGGCATCACGGTGGCCGAACTGACGGCGGCAAAGCTGACGACGTATTTCCAACGGGCCAACGGGTGCCTCAAGACCTACAACAACCGGCGCGGCCTCGTCTCGACCTTCCTCAAGTTCGCCGAGCAGCAGGAATGGCTGGCGACGAATCCCATCAAGAAAATCCCATACTACCGCATTGCCCACCGTCGCGGGTCCGCCAAGACCCTGACAGCGGCTCAAGCACAGGAGTTGATGACCTATGTCGAGGGCTTCGAGAACGGCCGCCTTGTGCCTTTCTTTGCCCTGTGCCTCTTCGCCGGCATCCGGCCATGCCTACGGACGGGTGAAATTCTCCGCCTCCTGCCGGGCCACGTGCGGCTCGATACGGGCGTGATCCTCATCGAGCCCGAGGTCTCCAAGGTTCGGGAGAAACGCACCGTCGCGATTCAGCCAAATCTCGCGGCCTGGCTCCGGGCGTATCCGCTCGCTAAAAATCCGATCATCATGCCGAACCTGCAAAAGCTCCGGGCAAGGATCGCGAAGCGTTTCGGGCTCACGCATGACGTGATGCGGCACACGTTCATTTCGATGCACGTCGCGAAATTCCGCTCACTCGGCGAAGCCGCACTCCAAGCGGGCAATTCCGAGGCCATCATCAAAAAGCACTACCTCGACTTGAAGAGCGCGGCCGAGGCGAAACAGTTCTTCGGCATTCGGCCGAAGCGGGCCGCTAAGGTTCCGCCGGTCGTGGTCCCGGCGACGCCGCCCGTTCTGGTGCTTTGCGCCGCGGCCTGACCCCCGCCGCGCTGGCTTCCCTGCCAGCGCGGCACTCCGGCCGGTGCGGCCGGAAATTGGCGACACGTGTCGCCAAATAGGG